>ERZ1027208.133-NODE-133-length-38318-cov-65.465750_pt1 | contig 38318 bp, 35 predicted proteins | sample MGYA00520867_ERZ1027208 | MGnify/ENA primary metagenome ERZ1027208 (study PRJEB33311, sample SAMEA4378413) | marine metagenome | biome: Marine biome; feature: Fjord; material: Water | collected 2014-07-20T08:00:00Z/2014-07-... | depth 75 m ...
AGTTATAACCATTTGATTGTTATAATAACTTTTAGTTAGTTAGTTAGTTAGTTGTAGAAGAGGGGTGCTGGAAACGGTATCCCTTTTTTAGTATACCCACATTACGTCAGGTGACTTGTCGGGATCTATGTCAGCGTGTATAAAAGTTTTAGCTACGCCTAGTCTTTTAAATCCAACTTTGCGAAGAGCTTCATACAGAGCAAATCTATCAGTGGAACCATCGATGTGTATATCCACAGCCAAGCCTTTTAAATGAGATGAGTTTGCTTTACCGCCAACTTTTTCATTATGCGCTTCAGTTCGAAATCCACTGTTAATCTTTATTTTACCATAATGCTTCCTAGCAGCATCTAACATACCTAAAATAACAGGACTCATTGCATGGCCACTACCAGGTTTGTCTGGAGAATCGAATTCCCTGTAAGTAAAGTATCTCATTTTCATTTTTCATCCTTTTTCTTAATGCCGATCCATTTTGATATTGTGTAACCTATAGTTACAAGTAATAAAACTATTTTTAAGCCCTCTTCAAAAGGCATGAATGTTGTTGCTCCCAGTGTTGTAGTATTTAGTGCGTATAATTTAATGTCTTCTAAAGTCATGTTATTTCTTTTTACAGCTTCCCGGCGTTAGTTTTTTAGTTCCTGGTACTCTTTCATATCCTTTCCAGCATTTAGCGGGCGATCCAACACTATAGCCGTTGTTGCCTTTAACACCTAGGCCTTGAGGTCCTATTTTTTTAGCTGGAGATGGATTCTTTTCAGGAACTGCTCCTCCGGTACCATCCGCATTCATAGATATTTCCATGCCTTCAGGCAATCCTACACCTTCTCGTGCGTTTTTTATTCTAGTTGTAATTGGTGTTAAGAAGTTTCCCATTATTTATTTTTTTTTAGCCATTTTATACGATTAGTTATGCTCATTCCTTTGGTTGCGGCTTTGAATTTTTTGTACTCAGAATACTCTAAAGCTTTAATTAACTGCCGCTCTTCTTCTTTATTATTTGCTCTAGTTTCTTTAGCTTTTATCTTACCTTGAATTTTTCTTTCTGCTTTAGCCTCTGTTTTGATAAGATCATGCTCTTCGTTTAAAGCGCCCACGTCCCATGTTCTCCAACCCATTGCTAATGCCACTCTTTGCCATTTAGAATTACGATTGTCTAATGCTTCAGAAACAGCTTGTGCTTCTGATATAGCTCTGTCTAAAGGAATATTTAAAGAAGCCGCGGCTAAACTACCGATTATATTATAAGTAGGGCTCAAGTTAAATTTACCATCTATAGTTATGTCAAAACCTCTTTTTTGAATTACATCATTTTCAAACTTTTTAGTTTGTATAGCTGTATTTATTTTTCTGAGTTTAGAACCAATAGCAGGTGATAAATTAGCTGCTTCAACAATAGTGTAAGCGTGATTAGCTGTAAACCCTTTTTCTTCTTGTCTAAAGTATTGTCTAATAGTATTTTTTATGGTTGTAATAACAGCTCCTCGTATTCCAGTTCCTCTTAAAAGAGAATCCATCATACCATGTAATATCCTAGACGATTTGTCGTCTTCTTTTCTTTGCTTAGCTTCATCATCTTCTTCTTCTTCGTCTTCAAAACCTGGAATCAATGCAAAAAGCGCATTAGACAACGCGTTAAATATGAAGTTTTGTACAGCTCCGTAGTATATGATCTTAGATATATTTGTTTTAGCGTCCCCACGCCCGTTTACAAGATCCTGGCCAGCCTTTTTCATCAATCTAGTGTATTGCATTGTTGTATTCTGGAAAGACAATATAAGACGCCCTGCTGTGCTTCTTTGTTGTTGAGAAACTAAAGCTGGATCACCTGATTGTTGTGTTTCATCTGATAATTTAGTAAAATCTAACCAAGCTTTTTCTTCTGCACTCTTTTTATCAAAGCCTTGCTTTTCGTATGTTTTTATTCTGTTCCTGTACATACTAGCACCACCCATAGATATAGCGAAACTATCCGCTACTTGTGTTGGTGTAAATCCTATTTTTAGTAAATAAGATAATATAGCTGACGCTTTGTTTTTAGATCCTTTTGCTGCATTAGCAATTTCTGCTTCTTGAACATCAGACTTTAACCCACCTCTACGTTGCTTTAATTTGTCTGAATTAAAAATCATTGCAAAATCTTTCCAATATTGTGGTTGATTAGCAAACGCTAAACCTGCTTTAACAGGATTATTATCACTCCAATTTATAAAGTTTACAGTAGACAATAGCTGCATTACAGCGGATCTTCTGTTAAAAAACATTATAGCTCCAATAGAATTATTAACCCAATTGTTCCATTTGTTAGTTATTTTATTAGAACCAGAAGGTCTATTAGTACCATTTTTCATAGAGTAAATAGAATCCTCTAATGCTTCCCTATGCCTTGTACCATATAAAGCTTCTACCTTATTTAAGTTTGCTTCACTAAATATAATGTCGATGTTAGCAATAAACTCTGCTAAGTATTCTTTTCTGTTAATCTTTTCAGTGATATCGTTTAGGTCAGAAAGCATGGTTTTAGTATTCCAGTATTCTCCAGGTTCTATCCATTCATCCTTTTTAGAAGATAGCAATGCTGCATCTGCAAAAGCCACTAAATCTGAATCTGCCGCAACTAATTCACTAAGCTTAGCTTGATCTCTTTTAGATAATCCAGGAACTTCAATACCTGCTTTAGTCCACAAATATACTCTTATAGCTTGATCATACGTAAAATCTTTATCAGGAGTTAACTTACCTAATTTTTTAACAGTAGCTTTAAATGTTTTAGATAAAGCTCTAAAATCGTTTTTAACAGTTTGTCTTTCAGACTCTATAGCATTGATTCCTTGAAAGTAGGGTGTTAACAAAGCATCTTCAAAAAACTGTTGATCAGCTTCTCCTTGCTTCCCTTTGCCGGCAAAAGTATAAGATGTTAATCCTCTAAAGTCATCAGCAGAAGACACTAAAAACTTGTATTTTCCTATATCAGCACCTCTACGCTCCGCTACTTTCTTAGAGAATTCTTTAAATTCACTTACACCTTTTGTTCTTTCCATCATTCTGTTGAACTCAGGAGATAGAGTTTTATTAAACTTTACCTTAGCTAATTGAACTTTTGATTTAACGTCTAAAACACTTAATATATCTTTTACTGCTTTAACATTACCTGTATGATCATCAGCAAAATAAAAGTCGTTATATCCATCGTTAATTTTATTAACAACCCAGTCAGCTTTAGCAGCAGGTGTCCCGTTACCTAAGCCTGTTATATTCTCTAAAGGAATATCTAAACCAAGTTCAGACAAAAATTCTTGTATAGGACCAGCCGCATCTTGAGGTCTTGCTGTTAAAACAAATAAATCTTTAGTACCGGATTTATCACCTATTATTTTTGCTACTTCAAATAAAGGTCCTTTTTTGCCGTTCATTACTTTACTGAACTCTGAGAAATCCCACACAGCTCCGTCCGCTTCCATTTGCCCTGCGTCTTTAGCAAAAGTTGCTGCATCAATTTTAGCTTGCTCTTTTATAGACTTTTTATCAAAAACTACTATATTGTCAGTGTCTTTACCGCTTTTTAAATCTGAATCGGTAAACCGTGAAGCTTTAATTCCTTTGTTAGCAAGAGCTTTTGTTAACTTACTTAAATCTGATTTAGAAAATGATTGCTCAAATCTATCGTCAATTAATTCGTACAAACGAGAATCGCTTACAGTCCATCCTTTTTCTTTAGGTTGTATACCTAGCTCTCTAATAACTTTAAAAACGTCTTCCTCTGATGCGATGTCACTTTCATTTAAAGTAAACCCTTTAACCTCGCCATCATTTCCTTTAGCATATTCACTAGCTTGAGATTGATCTTGCGAAAAGTATACAAAGCTTCCGGTAATATTTTTAATGGAGCTTATGCTTCCACCATGGTAAACAGCTACTTCGCCTGGCATTGTGTATAACACATTACTTTTTGTTCTAGCTAATGTATCATCAAAATCAAACACTCTAATTTTTTTAGGATTAGCATTAAAAGAGTTGGCCCTGGAAGAATTCATTGCTCTGTCTAAAGCAATATTCTTTTTAGTGTTTGAGGCAGCTTGAGGTACTAATGTATTATTAAAAGCAACCCAATCTTTACCAATTACGTTACCTTTACCATCTCCACCTAAAACCTCTATAGCATACATATTTGGGTAGCCATATGTTCCTTCATCAAAATATCTATTCGATTCAGGGTCAGTCATAGGATCCCAGTTCGGGCTCATTTGAGATTGTCTTTGTACATTAAAGTTATCATCCATTTTAACGGGTATGATAGCTACATTATATTTATCTCTTAAAGTATTAAGATCAAAACTTTTACCGTTATAATAATAATCGGTAAGCTTTAATACCATGTATTCCGTAGGTATCATATGCTCGTACCTAAGAGGACCTGTGTGAGATCCTGTGTAGTAGTACTTAACAGGAGCCGCTGCCTTTAAAATTGTTGTCATGCCAGATTTTAAACTCATCATAGTCATAATCCAATCAATCTCATTCCCGTTGTCTTTAACAAAGCTTAAAAACTCGTTTAATACATCCCATGCTTCTCTAGCAGCATCTTCTCTTAGTTGGTAGTCTTCTCTAAATTTTGCTTTAGACTTTTCTGTGTTATTTCCAGAACTTTGGGGAGGAGTTGTTAGTTTAGATTTTAAGTTTTCAATTTCAACACCCTTATAAGAAACCTTAACTATTGTTGTTTTCCCTTTTGATATTACCTCACCTGTTTCTTTGCTTCTACCTGGATCTCCTGTATTCTCTACAATTTCAACTCCTGGAATATTTTTTAAATTATTGTTTATGTAATCTAAATTACCAGAATAAATTTGATTTCTACCATCACCTATTTTTCCAGCAGAAGTTTGATGTCCTCCAAGCCATTTTATTATTTTAATAAGTCCGTCAACACCTTGCTCTTCTACTATTTTAGTATTAAAATCATAACTTAAACCTCGTTGCGTAGCTACATTATCACTATTAAACAATCCAGCTAAAGATCCTAAAATTTTACTAGTAAAACCAAAAGCTTTGTATAAATTGCTGTTACTTTCTTTTAAAGACATTCCCTCAAATGCAAAAGTATTAAAGTCAACATTCTTAGTTTTGTCTATTTGCTTTGTATATCTCTGTACAACCTGAATTATTTCTCCAGAAAAACTTTTTAATTTATCTGCAGATATAGTTTCACCGTAGTGATCAACCATTAGGTTTGTTAAAGTAGATTTAGTTAACTTAACGTTAGCTCCTAGAATTGTTTTTAATAATCCTTTAGATCCTTCTTTAAATATTCTTACTTCACTCTCATTTAAAGATTTATTAAATTTAACATTACCTCTTTCTGATTGCCTAGCAACTTCGTCAATATAGTTTTCAGCTAAAATAATACCTTTTAAGTTTTGATTTTGCTCAAAAGCTTTACTTATATCTGTATTCTCGTCTTGCAATTGTTGATTGAATACCTCTAAAGATATTTCTTCTGCCATTGCCTTAGCTAGTGATTCTTTTCTACCTCTTATAGGATTTCCTTTAGAATCTAAAATATAACCTAAAAACTCAGCATCAGACATGCTTGCCACGGCTGGATTTCTTCTAACTAAATCAGCTCCTGAAGTTCTACCAGCATTATTAGATTTTACACTTTCACGATCTATTTTTTTACCTTTCCAATCATTGGTCCAGCTTCCATTAACTTTTTTCTGAACAGCTCCAGGCATTGCTGTCATCAACCAGGTTGTGGTCATGTTTTGCAGTATAGCTTTTTTGCCTTTAAGTAAAAACTTTTCTAACTGATTGTCTTTCTTACCACCCATTTCTTTTTTCAAATCAATGTCGGCTTGTTTTCCCATTTCCTTTTTAATTTCAGAAATAAGAGGTGAAACAGTTTTGTTTATGGATACATTACTATCTATAACAGACTTTAAAGTTCTAACTGTAGATAATACTTTGTTTTTTATATTTATTAAAGCCTCGGTAGATATTACTCTACTTGCTATAATACTTCTGTAGTCAGGTTTAACTTCCGCTTTTACCACTGTTTCTTCTGCAAATACTCCTGCAGCTTTCTCTAAAGCGTCAAATTGATTATTATCAATGTTTTCTAAATAGCTAGGGTCTTTTCTTACCGCATCTAGTATTCTTTTAGCAATACGACCGTTTAAAAAACCGTACAAATTACCTATTGAAGAATCCCATTTTGTTGTTTCACTAGCAGCATATATTCTAGCTATAGTGTCAGAAACTAATTCTTCTTTTTTGTCTTTAGACAAATTGAATCTATTAGATACCTGAGCCTCCACCATTCCAAATAACTCTCTAGCTATTTTGTCTTGAGACCTTCTGGACTTAAAGTCATTTTCAATATCAGAAAAGCTTTGTTTTACTTTTGCTAAAGTTGAAACAGATTTGTTAGCCTTTGCAGCCGTAGGAACAACGTCTTGCATTCTTTTTATGTCAGATCCCACCTTAGCACCTTCTTTAGCTACAGCTGTTATACCTTTACCTAGGTTACCTCTAGCTACGCCTCTGTTGTAATCTTTTAAAAAGTTATATACATCTTTACCGGAATTAAATTCAATATCTTTAAGACCTGCGTTTTGTAAAACTCTTCTAACAAAGTCTTTTAGCTTAGTCATCATACTATCATTATATTCAATGTCTCCATAGAAAAGAGCATCGGCAAATAAAGTTAATACTTCTTCTGCTTTTACTGTTTTCCCCTCCGATTGATATAAAGCTATTCTTTTAGCTAATGCCTCATTCTTCATTATACTAGGGTCAAGCTTGTTTAACTCTACCTCTAAAGCGCCTGCTAGTCCTTGTACTACATTCTTACCACTTAAATTACCATTGTTATCAACATTGTATAAAGTTTTAAATAACACTTGATGGAGCATCTCATGAGCAGCCGTATTTACCTCTCCTAATTTAGAGGCTCTCTCCATGTTTATTATAAACGTAGATCCATCTTTAGACGCATAACCTGTTGTATTTTTATCTGTACCAATATCTAAACCATTTGCTTTAGCCTCAGCCTCTGCTTCTGCGTCATTTTCAGCTTCTATAATTTTTATACCAAGACCATTTCCTTTTTTAGAATTAATCTTTAATACTTTTCTAGTTATGTTTTCAGTAGCGGCAATCGCTTCTAAATTAGCATCTATAGCATCAATTCTTTTAAGCTCTCTTTCTATTAAGTTTTTGTCTTTACCTTCTATATCATTTTCAATAATTTCCTTTTCTGCTAACAAGTCTAAAGATCTTTTTTTAGATGCTTCAGAAAAATCTCCCGGTATTTTTTTATTAGCATTCCTTACATTTAGTATAGCGTCTCTTTTGGCTTCCAAATCGTAAACAGATCTACCATTGTCTTTTTCTTGTTTTATTAAAGAATCTATAGCTTGTAGTTGCTTATTAAAATATGCCTCGCTACTTTTAGGATTTAATCTACCTGCAATAACATTAGCAATAGTTTTTATTTCTGCAATGGATTGATTTTTTAAATTACCAACACCAGGAAGCACAGCTCCAACTATAAACCCACTAGCACCGGCTTTAAACATACCTTCAGTATCTATTTCATTTCCTGAAGCTGATGCTTGTATAAGTTCTTGACCGATTTCTGTTAGCATTTCTGAAAACCCCCCTTTGCTCATATTGCCAACACCCTTTCCGGTGTTTATTAAAGCTTTTTTTATACCACCTCTAAGTATAGAAGATATTCCTTTAGTAACAAAGGGTTTGAAAGCTTTAGCAGCACCAATTCTTTCTAATTGACCAGAAACAAATCCACCCGCAGCGGCTTTAGCAGCCATATTTTTAGAGAATGTTTCGTCTTTTAAAGCGTCGATCATTTCTTGAGGGCTAACAGGAGCATACAGTTCCTCTTCAGAAAGAGTTATACCGTTAGATTTAGCTAAAGCTTCCCTGTTTTCACGAGCACGGTTTTGAATTCCATCAAAATAAATATCACCACCCGCTTGTAGCGCTGGCAAAGCACCCATAGTAAGCACAGCCCCTATCATATTAGGCAATTGCTCTATGACTAAGTTACCGGTATTTTCAACCATTGCTACCCCGTCCATAAGTTTATCAAAAGACTTATCGTCAAAAGCAGCTGCTACTATATCCGCTTCCAATATTTCTATTGCTCGGGTATTCATTTTTTCTAAACGCTCAGCCCCTACTGTGTCAAATCTTTTCTTAAATTCTCCCCATGTAGAAAGCTTCCTATTGTTGTAGTTAGCTGATGTGCCTTCTTTTTTCGTTACAATTAAACCTCTTTCAGTTTCCATTTTAGAAATGTAATCCTGTAACTCTAACCCAGCCCTTTTAGCAGCTGCCCTAATTTGTCTTTGATTGTATTCTTTGCCATCAAGTTCGTAAGTAGCAAAACCAAGATCAGAAAGGTTTTTAGCACTAAACTTCATAGAACCTTTTAAATTGGTTTCATTTTCTTCGAAGTAACCAGGAGTATCATCTGTCCACCCATTTTCCTTGGCTAAAATTGAGTTTCTTTCGAAAGATCTCATTCTTTCTGCTTCAAGATCAGCAGTTAAACCTAAAGCTGTTTTCTCGGCGGTTGTGCCTAGGTTTTTCATCCAATTAATACCAATACCTGGAATTTTTGTAGCCCAACCTATAACGGTACCACTCATTCCGTTAACTCCAACACCTGGAGTCATACTAGCTCTTTTACCAAATTCTTCAAGATCCCTAACCCATTCATATGAGTTTTCCCCTCGAATAAATTTATTTTGTCCAGCCCCAAGCTGTTCTGCGAAATCTGTATTAAAATCGGTTAATAACCTTTTAAACTCAGGATTATTACTCATACCTTGATTTAGTAAGGTTGAATAATATTGTTGAACATCTTCGTTAAAAAGATCTATCTTTTCTTGAGTGATAGTATTTGGATCATTCAATTCATATCCAGCTTTAGTTTCAAGTATATATTGGTCCAGTTGTGGTTTTATACTTTTTTCTACCGCAGGTAATATTGTTTTTTGTATTTCTTTATTATCTTTTATAAAGTTAGTGGTAGCTTTGTTTTTAAAATTAGCTACAGTTTCTTTATTACTATAATCTATTGTACCATAATCATTGAGCTCCTCCTCCTTTAATGTATTACTGTATATAGATGAAGCTTGTTGCTTAGCTAACGCTCTGTTGGCTTCAATTTTCTCTTCATTCTCAATATAGTCGGTAACACCTTTGATATCCTCATCAGATACTTGGTCTTGTAAACTGATAAGATCATCAGTCATTCCAAATACCTTTTTTCTTATGTTATTTATTTTTTCTAAACCCAATAAACCATCTATTGATTTTGAATCCGTATTCGATGCTTGATTGTTTGGCGGAGTTGCAGACGCATCTGTCACCGCAGCCCCGTTTTGAAAATCCTGTTCGCCGCTTTCTTCTGCTAATGTAGCATCTGGGTGCAATTTTAGAAACGCTTCTAACTTTTCATCAGATACATTTATAAAAGATACTTTTCCGTTCTTAGTATACTTGTATTTTTTCATGCTTAGTAAATTTTATTTAAATACTGGTACTATATCAATACCAAATTCTTCTTTTGCTTTTTTAACATCCTCAGCATTGCCTGGGTTAAAAGTATTACGAGGTAGCGCTTGCCCCGCATCAATATCCTCTTTAACCGTACCTATAATAATTAATCCATCTTTATTTTTATTGTAATAATAGTCTTGCCTTTTGCTATCAGGATATTTACCTTGTCTAATTAATTGAAAAGTTTGTGTACCTTCTGATTCAAAATCAAAGTCTCCGTCAAATCTACTATTAATACCGTCTATTTCAGCTGCGATTTTAGGCAAATTAAAATAAGTGGTTGGAGTTCCTGACGCAGGATTATTAGCTTTTTTAGCATCATACTTTGCTTTTCCATCTTTAAAAGCATCCTCTCTGGCTTTAAGTAGTCTTTTCTTTACTTCTGTTCTAGCATCTTCTAAAGTAATTACACCGTTATCAAGAGCCTTACCAACATCTTGTAATTCTGCTTCTGCTTGAAAGTCAAATATAATAGACCTTAAAGTATCCTCATTTTGTAGAGCGTCATCTAGTTCTTGGTTATATGCTTTTTGAGCATAAGGATTATTAGATTTCCCGCTTAAACCAGAATTGTATGCTGTTTCAGATGTTTTACTTAAACCGTTTAAAAACTTAATGTCCTTAAGAAAAGGCTCTTCCATATTATTAAAAAGCACTTCTTGGCCACCTACATTAAAGGCTATATTCCCGCCGTTTTGTATTTTAAATGGAGCATCCAATCTTTTGTCGCTTCTTCCATCTTTGTCTTCATCAATAAATCCATATATAGTAGCAGCCTCTAAAGACCTTGCATCATCATTACCGTTTGAAAATAACCCTTCCTGCATTGTTTGAGCATATTCTAACTTACTTTTTTTGTAAGATCCTAATTGTGAAGCAAGATTTGTAAAACTGTTGTTTACACTTTGCATTATATCAACGTATTGCATGTAATCAGGGTCTGTAGTATCATCAAAACTAGCTGCCATTTTAGCAGCATCAGTATATTTTGTACGCTCCCCTAATAAAAAATTACGCATAGCTGAGGTTTCTTTAGGGCTAAAACTAGTGAAGTCTATATCAGTCTTCATCTTGCTCATGTAGTTGTTAACACGAGATTGAATTGCTTTATTTTTAGCAACTCTGTCGTTAGACGCCTGTCCGTTTCCAAGTGAAGCTATTCCCTGTGCAGCTGCAGCTCCTACATCTAAAAATTTCTTGCTAGTAAGAGCAGCTCCTTGTATTAATGCATTGTTTGCCATATTATATTATTTTATTTGCCTCCCAGTAAATTACCTAGAAAACTTCCCTCACCTTTTTGATCAGCTATACCAGGTAAACTTGGCACTAAAGAGCCAGCCATTCCTGTAACACCACCTATAATAGATTTTGTAGCAGAATCTCTTGCTGCGTTTGCAGCACCTAATCTCTGCTGAGACATTCCAAGCATAGTATCTGTTTTGTCTTTTTCAGCAGCTCTGGAAGCGTAAGCCCCTTGTAATTCTTGAGATTGTAACTGTCCGGCCATTTGTCTTTCTGCCATTTGATTACCGGCTTCTTGAGATCCAATACTAGCGGAAGCGGCTTGTGCATTTTGTGATTGTTGTCCAGCTAATGATTGTGCCAAGGCCGCAATACCGGATCCACCGGCTGCACCTTGTAAAGAATCCATAGTATTAGCCATACCCGCTTGTTGCTGTTGATTAATAAAATCAGCTTGCTGTGTATTGACGGTTAAGTCTTCCATGGTGTTCTCTTGGTTTAAGGCTAAATTAGAAGTGTCAGCTCCCTCCATTCGAGCTTTGTTTCTATTAAACTCTTTCTGAGCCGCTTTTTGTTCTCGTTTTCTTTTGCCGCTTCCTATGATCCCTCCTGCTATTCCAGCGAGACCTTGTACGGCACCCATTAATGGTATCATATATTAAAATGTTTTATAGGTTATTATTACGTATTATTTGCTACTCTCAAAAATCTCTGATCCCACTAAAAATAATTCAGCGTAATCTGAAGAGTCGTTTTTAAATTGCATTTCAGCATAGTAGCCTTTTAATCCGCTAGTGTTAACGCTGGCTGTTTTACTGAATAGTATAAAGCTAGTTAAAGTTGGCCTTGGCTGACTTGGCGATATCTGAGCAGTAATTATATTACCAGCTATTGCGGTTATTAAACCTATCAACTTTATATCTTTTCCGTTTATATCATTTGTATAATAAACAGTGTCTCCTACTTGTACAGATACATTTAGGGGATTTGGAAATGTTAATACTATTTCATCCATGTTTTATTGTTTAAGGTACTACGCAACTAGTGCAATTAGCATAAGGCCCGCTACCACTGTTAGCAGCCTCATCTATTCTATATGGCCCAGCTGGATCTGAAACACTTCCGGTTACCGTGGCACAATAAATTGTTCCCGCCGCACCGTCTTTAACCCATACCACGTTGTTTGCTACATAAGTGTAAGCTAAAAGGCTAGCGCTTGATCCAACCCATCCTGCAGTTTTACTTACATAACGAATTGTAGACGAACTGCAATCTACCGTTTTATACGAACCCGCACAGCTAGGGCAAGCGGTTGTAGATCCTAGACCTAAAGCGCTTTGTTGTCTATAAGAAGCTGGCATTTATTAGGGTGTTGTACAAGTTGATGCATTGTTGCTGTAGAATCCTAGAGCTGCTACAGTAGTTAAAGCTGCATCGGAATACAGATTAACCGCTGTTGCGAAGGTTGATCCAGAAGCCACGTAAACTGTTGCTGTTGTAGATGTGCCACAACATAATGTAGTGTTTGTGGTTGCATAACACAAAATTAATTGTGTAGAACAAGTTGCACACGTCTGTGAGCTACCTAATGTTCCTGCTGTTTGTTGTCTGTAAGTTGCCATATTTATTTATTGTTTGTAAAATCCGTCAGCTGCAGGGTTTCCTGAAGCATCTAATATTGATGTTGCTGTTAAAAATGTTTGCCCGCTTGCTACAAAGAAATTGCCTTGAACGCCGCTGCAACAAGCTATAGTACTGCTTAACCCATAATTTAATGTTAATGGAACTAAAGTACCTTGAAGAACATTGTCTAAATTTAATGTACTGATCAAATCCGCGGTGCCCGCAAACGCAACGTCTACTAACACACTTGCTGTTAAAGTAGAGGGCGATGCTAAATTGTTTATAGTAAAAGATTGACTAACCACTGATTGATTATATTCTGTAGGCTGATTTCCTAATGCTTGGTTGCTCCAATTTCCGTTTTCATTTAATAAAACAAAACTACCAGTTGAGGTAGCACTTACAGTGTACGTATGAGCTTGGTTAGTTGAGTAGGGTAAATAAGATCTGCTATCAGCAGCTCCTACTGTTATAGCTGAATCAGAGCTAGAAAAAACAAAGCCTAAGGTTGATTGTATATACTGATAAACAATAGGCGTAGAAGTTTGGCCTGCGTTAGTGTCAAACGTAGATGCTAAATTACCTGTTAATGTAAATGTATAAACCCTATTAACCGAGCTAGCTGGAAACACAACGTTTACTACAGAAATACCTGTTGAATCTATTGTGCCCGATGTGTTGACTATATTAACATTGCCCGGTGTATACTCCGCAGTTAAAGCAAAATTTGCCCCTTCTATGCCGTATATTGTAAAAGATCTTGTAACACTACCCGCGCTTATTGGGGATGTATTAAATTTATAAGCAGTAATAAGAACAGATGGATCATATACAGGAATGGCATTAGCTGTTAAACAAATTTCATCCCCCGTTACATTTGCTACTGGAAATTTATAAACAACTGTAAATACAATTTGAATAAGCTGATTATCTGAGTCATAAGTTTTAACATTTGTTATAGTATAATCACTTGGATTACCTATACTTAAAGCTAAAATAGGCTCTGTTTGGAAAAAATATCCTGTAAGAGGTATTACTGATTGAGTAAACACGGTTTGAGATGAATCCCAAGATCCACTTCCTGAATAAGAAGTTGGTAAATCCCCTACTTTAGGTAAACCTATATTAGATGTACCGCAATCTTTTATAGTGCCACTTACAGTTACAGCTGTAGCTTCCGCAAAACCTGTAGCACATAAAGATACAAGCACGTCTACAGAAGGCATCACACTAGGTACTGTGTAATTAATAACACAATCTATGTTGCTACCATTTTGAGTAAAAATTACGCTGCTTACATAATTAGGCAATGGAGTTGTTGCTGAAAAATTAGCAGCACTTATGCTATAGCCTGCGTCGGGAACTAATGTTAAAACAATAGACGGATTATCTAAAGTCCAATCAACTCCTGCTGTTTCAGGGAAGCTTACTATGTTTACTGTAAAGTTATCAAATGCCATATTGTTTATTTTCTATAATATTTCCCCGGTTAATACATTGATAGTTACCGCGGAACCATTAGGCTGTGCTTGTGAATAAATTTCCGCTCCATCTTTAAATACTTGTAAATATACTCCGTCTCCGTGAGTGTTTAAAACTCCATTTGCTTCATATGTATCTACTGCAATACCAAAAGAAACAATCTCAGGGTTTGGCCCACTTGATTGATCTATAATTTGTTGAGCTATTGCCGGGGTTATTGTTACCAAATTGTATCTATCATTAGGTAATCCAGCAAGGGCTGGTACTTGAGGCAAAGGATCTGCGTAATAACTAAAGTTATCGTTTGCAGTTATATACTTTTGGCAAGTTACTCCAGCTACTGAACAATCTATTAATAAAGTATTTGTAACTCCTTGAGCCACGGCTGACGGTATACTTGTTGAACCTTCTACATCTCCAGTAATACTTGATGCATTACCATTGCCGTCTACAGTATAAGTATCGTATAGTTGATCACCATCAAAAGCGTTCGTAGCCCAATCAAAATCTCTAGTTTCATAAGCATTACCAACATATACTCTACCAACTAAAGTTGTATTACCTAGTAACTTATAAGTTCCTCTGTTACATCCGTGATAAGATGCGCTAGTCATGGCTGTCATGGCTGTTGTCTGTCCTGTTGTAGGGTTTGTGTAAGTTCTAGAGCTTTGACCAGCTCTGGTTGTTACTAAAAATTCTAAGTCTAGTAAACCTGATAAAATACTATCACCAATAATCTGTTGAGTTCCTTGATTTCCGTCAGGATCAACTACAGTCATAGTAAAGTCTATAGGGTTAGCGCCAACAACAGTACTCGGGGCTATATACCAATTTCCGCTACCGTCATTTAAAGGAGCTGGTTGGCTCATCCAAGAAGGTAAATTCGGTACAGGCGTAGCTATAAACAATTGTGAAGGAGTATGATCCGGATCGTCAATTCCAATAGGATTATACGTCCAAACATCCCCAACCACTAAACCGGTTGTTGTTGGATAGTTTGTTGTAAAGTATGGATTTTCTGCTATAGGTAATATGTTAATGCTCATTTGAGCAGGTTCGCTACATACATCCCCACAGCAAGCTACAACGGTAAATGATCCCGCGCTGCCATTATAATTCAAATTAGGATTAAAAGTAAATGTTCCATTGGAATTTAATACCAAGTCACCTCCTGTCGTAGAGTTACTAATCAATGTAAATGTTATGCCTGCTGAGCAAGTATTTGTTTCTGCAATAGTAAAGCTACCCGTTGTATCTTCTATTCCAGTAAAATTTTGATTTTCCAAAACCGGCGGTACTATGCCGCTAAAGCAATTAGGATCCATTTGATTTGTAACCGTAAATTGCTCTACATCTGGTGCGACAATAACAGAAGCTTTACCTATTCCTTGAACGTTAAATTCGTGGGAATCTACATTAGTATCGCAGTTAGTGTCAAAAAATGTGTTTAATCCTTTTATGTAATTAAAGTATTTACCTTCTTTGTCTATAAACTCTTTTACTTCGCCCTCTTGTAAGTCGGTTATAATAGAATTTAAATACCATCCTTTGGTTGTCGCAAAAGATGTAGGTATTAATTGTTGGGCTTGTACTTGCGCTAATGAATATGTTTGAAGACTTGCACCGACTCTATAAATATACTCTCTAGAATCTGTCCCACTATAATTTACAGTTTTAAAACCTTTAACTGAAGAAGGTTGTTCATTAAATATAGTAGTAAATGAGCTTTCATAATAAGGAGCAAATCTATTGCCGCTTGGTCCTCTGTCATAAAATGTGTTATAAAGGGGATTTGCATTATGTTCCCAGGCTCTACCATCTTTAAAAGTGTAATAAACATTGTTTAAATAAACCCCTGATTCAGGTATATAAACTTTTCTAGATGTCCATCCGTTTACATCTTCTTTGTAAGATATAGTGGTACTTGTTGTTGGTTTTGTATTTAAAAACTGACCACAAGTAGGATCTGGATTGGTTCTATCAAAATCACCAACGCCTAAAGTTTGTTGCCAATACGGTGTTAAAGCGGAAAGAGTAACATTATAGTTCTTTTTTTCCATATCCCAAGTACCAACAATTTTACTGTTTAACTTTAAGTTATCTGAAAAGAAAGAATGCATTCCGTAATCTGATACTTCAGTAATTCCGTCATTAGAAAGTCTTATAACAGTTCCTCTGTTTGCGTCTGTGTAATACATTCTAAAACCAAATTCCGCGAATGATTCAGGATTTGTTGCAATGCCAAATTCACCTTGAAAAGTTACAGTCTGTCCTAGAACCGCTTGGTTTGACGTAACATTAGAGCTGCCATCAGCATTAAATAAAGCATCCTTGTTGGCTAGAATCTTCATTGACTTATTCTCGCATAGAGTAACTAAGTTAGTGTCCCTGGAGTGAAGTTTTTGTATGCTACCATATTCAGGATTTACATCCTTGGTTATTGATTCAGCTTGTATAAATTGATTTAATCCGTTAACCCCGGAAGTAGAATTAAATATTTGTGAAAATATTAATCCGTTGCCTCTGTGTTCTTCAGCATAGGGCTCATCCAAAGTTGCAGAAGCTTTAACTCCATTTTCTATGGTTGGCTGGTTGTAATCATCTCTTATACGATCTGATTCAACTCCATTTCCAAAAGAATAACAGTTAAAAAAGTCTAATGTATGTATATTACCCGCCTCTGATTTTTCATATATTTTTGGAATTTCATAATATATGTCTAATTCCGCTGCTTCTTTAGGTTCTGTTTCAAATATAGCAGGGTTATTTGTAGTAAAACTGTCATCATCTCCAGATAATTCTATAAACTCTATTCCAATATAGTAAGGGTCGTAATTGTTTTGACTGTTTTGCCATGGTATTATTCCCCCATCATCTGAGGTAGGATCCCATTGTATTCCCTGCCATTCAGAATCAGCGACTCTAAAGTTTATGGTCCATCGAGTGATTTGATTAGTAGTATTGTTTGCATTACCCCAGTCAGTAGGTCCCCATCTTTCATAATAAGTATACTTTCTGCGTTTAGAAGAATTAGTCATTTGATATATAGTGCCCTGTGGGTCAACCTTGCCGTTACCCGCGTCTATAAATCTAAATAAAGCACCCCCGCTGTCTAGCTGTTCTAGCAAAGGAGGATTGTTTATTGCTAAGCCATTTGAAAGATACTGACCATAACCCCCAGCATAACTGATTTGCATCACATTATCTTCGGTTAACCCAGTTCCCATATTTAAACCTTCGCACGATATTTCATCTATAAATAATCTTTCACCCTTCCCTTGCGCATCTGATCGTGTCCAGTTATTTCCTCCATAATTTCCTTTACCCCAGTAGCTAGAACTATTATGCGTGCCTGTAGAATAATAGCAATATCCTAAAGCTTTTCTAATATAATTAGCATTAGTGGTTGAATTAGCGTTTGCAATTTTTTCTTCAAGTAAAGCATCTTGATAAACTTTTACAAAAAATCTACCTGTAAATTCTGGTTTATTTTGCAATTCCACTTTAAAAAGCTCTAATTTTAAAGCCGGCACCGCGTTAGGATAACCATAAGGCTCTGTAGAAGTAAAGTTCATGTCTGGTCCAAAAGCAGTAGATACCGTAATTCTTACCGAGGGGGTACCTGTGTTGTCTAATCCAAAGGTTGATATTTTATAGTAATTACTTACTGTTGCCCCACTCACTACCCTCATCAAAAGGCCAGAAACTGTTCTACTTTCTATTCCAAACTGTCTGTCAAATTGCTCTTGATTAACCCAAACCTCATTTGTGCCTTCTAAAGGAAATCCACCTGCTGCAAACTGGGTGTCTAATTTACCCATAGAAAGTTTTGTTTCTTTTAAGTAAGTGGGAGCTTCGTTTTCTATAGCAATAACTTTATACCTTGCATCTTGCGTTACGGGATCAGCGTTGTCATGCTCTTTTTTTAATATAATAAAGGTATCCTCATCCACTTTGTTTCTTTCTGCTGAAGGAAAAGATAACCATAAGTTTCCGTCTTCAGCGTCATAAAATCTATCTAAAGCAAGATTGTAATATTCTTGTGAAGTTTCTTTTACGTAATATTTAAAATAAGGAAATTGTTTATTACCATAATAATAAGGTATTAATGTAGAATTACCATTAGGGTTAAAAGATAATTGAGCGGTAAGTTTTGTGGACATTAAAGCATTAGCCTTTGGTATGGTTACAGAAGCTTGCTTGCTTGTAAACACAGGAGTTGTTCTACCGTATTTATCTATATAGGCAACGCCAATTTGATATGTTCTTATTGACTTTACAGACTCAGCAACTTGTTCGTTGTCTATACTAACACCTAAAGCGTTTCCAAAATCATCAAATTCTGCGGAAACTGTACTAGTGTTTTGACCAACTTTTATTGTGGTATTAAAAGAACTTCCTCCTAAATTAAGTAAGTTAAAATTTTGTGTGTAATTACCAAAAATTAATCTATTAGCCGTTACTTCTTGAGCTAACGCTTTTCTTGGTACATTGTCATAAGGCCTTAATAGTTGATTAGCGTTTACAACGGAAGTTATTATTTCGCTTTCTATGTTAAAAGAGTTTGTAGCCCACTCTGGATCTGTTGATTCGAAAGTATCTACAACGTAAACGTTTGAATTATTTGTTGCCTTATACAATATATCAACAGCTATAACGTCTGGATAAGCAACAGGGTCTGCTTTGAAATTTGATATACTAAGCTGTCTTATGTTGTTTACCATGCCTAAATTATAACCTTGTTGAGGGGCATAATTAAATTCCCCAGGTAAAAAAGCTGGGTTTGAAAATGGTGAAAAAGCAGATAGTTCGTTATTTTTATATTTATATCGATAACCGAATCTAGCAAATCTCATTTCAAAAAAAGCAGGCTCTTGTTCTAATGTAACATCAAAAACAGTGGGATCTAAAGTTTGAGTTTCTGCGCCAGCACCAACCGAAAGAACTTGTACTATTGCTCCTGTTTGGTTGCCAACAATACTAAGCACCTCAACTCTTATTACCGCATCTGTATCTAATGGATCATTTTCTGAATTTGTTAATACAAGTATATCGCCTTGTTGGTATACAGGTAAAACATTTGAAATCCACGTTAAAGTCTGAGGCCCACTTTCAGGCGTCATAACTACTATTGTACCCGCGGGTGCTCCATTGGGTGTTTCCGTAAAAGCATAATTAACAAGAGTATCAACATTTGCTCCAGGAGTTCCGTCAGCATTTAGCACTTTTGTAGAATAAGCAGTTATAGTAGGCGGTTGTAATGGGTACTTTTTTATTACGGTTAAATCGTCTTCAATAAAGTTTCTACCGTATATTTGAGAATGAGTTACAAAGTTACTTGTGGAATTAACCCAGTCTTTTATAAGTATTTTTTTAGGCTCAGTTTGATTGTCTGTCCATATCAACATACCCTCGAGTACATTAATTCCAGTAATTAAATAACTAGAGCTAAAATTTAAAACGTTTTGTGTATCTACTAACAACGGAAGTGTTAGTTTGGTTTTGGTGTTATAAGAAGCTATAATGCTAGTTCCAGCAGAAGCTATAAACCAATATATTTCATCTGAATTTTCATCAGCTATAGAGCCTATACAGGTAGCAGTCCCTCCGTTTGATTGAATGTATTCCGAAGGTGGCCATTGCGTATAACCGCCAGTTGTAGGGTCGTAGGTCTTATTAAGTAATTCTAAATTACCTTTTATATTTTGAAATGTTCCAACTTGAGAGTTCTCAGAAGAAGCAATTTCTAAATTTAAAGCATCTCTATATTCACCATTAGGAACCAATCTCTCATCGAGATCTTTATTCATTTTTCCACCGGTAAATGTGTGTATTAACTCTGCCATTCAGTTTACGATTTAATCCATTTGGATTGGTTTCTCATTACTTGCGCCATCAAATCTGATTTAAGTTCTGATAAACGAATTTTTGCATTTCTTCTAGCCGCTACCATTTCTTTTTTAAATCTTTGAATAGCGTACTCTTGAGTATTTGCTCTTACAGATAAAACAGCGTGAGTTATGTATTTGTATATTGCGTCAATAGCAAATTTGTGAACAGTCATATCTTCTTCGCTTCCAAGACCGTCACTTATATATTTTAAAGTTACAATTCTACCTCTCATATCTGAGCTGAATCTAATCATACCTTTTATTTGATCAATGTAAAACACTCCATTAGCTTGAGACTGCTCTGGATTTAATCCATATCTACCTCCATAAGCATATAGATTTAATAAATCAGGATTATTTTCCCATGCATTCCATCCGTTAGCGTTACCTGATAAAGGGTATGGGCTGTTATCTTGCCATCTTCTTAGTGTTTCAGAAGGTTGTGGGTATGCCACTTCACCGTCTTCGTCAAATATGTATTGATAATTGTTATCCTGAGCATAAGGCAAAGGATTACTTGTAAGATCTGTTCTGTATATTATTCTTTCTACACCTGAAGTATCAACCCAAGACAGTTTTGTATAATTAACATAATCTTGTGGTAAAACCATATACAAACCTGGAGGACACTCTATTTCAATAGATTTTTCCTGAGGCAATGTATCAAAGCTAAATTCTTGTATTGCTCTTTGTGCATGGAAAGCTACATCTGTTCTTTTTACTTTTGGTATTATTTTTTCTTCACCTACATATATTACCATAAAGTTATTTATGATATCTGATATACTAACAAATTGATAGCCGCCGTAATTTTCATCATTACTGTCCCATGATCCATCAGGACCTAAGTAATATTCTTCTTGTGTTTGATTTATTAAAGCCATCTATTATTGTTTTTCTTGTTGAACAGTTTGCATTTCCATACCATTTGCAATTTGATACATTTGAACATCTTGAACTACTAGCCCAGCAAATGCTAATATCTTAACTACAAGTTCCGTTTCTTCTGAGTCATGTAATTCAAAATCTACAGAAGTTGTTGCATCGTATAAAGCCTCTCCAAAAACCATTTGGTACCCCCAGGCAGCCTCGGTAGGATTTTTAATATAATTACACGTAACACCGGTAATTAACTCACCAGCGGCTCCGTATACCTTATATCCATCTGTGCTCGCTACAAACACGGGTCTTGAATTTGTTGGTTTTAAATATTCTGATTGATTAATCATTAAATATTCGTTGTAATTTATACGTTCCGCTTCTACAAGAGTTGTTGTATTGACAACGGTATTAGGCGTAGGATACAGTGATTTTGAAGTTACTGTGTTTGCATAAACTATAGTACCTAATCTATATAAATTAGCAGGAGTCTGCCAATAGAGCGAAGCATTATATGTCATTGCTGCATTCGTTTCGAATAGGTTTATTTTTTCATTAAGGATGTTAAGCATGTCAGAAAATGCGGTATCATTACCAGGTACTCTTCCATATTGGTTAATATCATAGAAGTATTGTTCGAATATATCTAACTGCGCTTGATTAGCGAATAGATTAAATTCTTGAGGGGTAACATACCCTCGTTGCTCTTTATTAAGTATTGCTAATACTCTTTGATATACGGTATCTACGCTTACAGCCATAATTTATTTTTTATTATTATAATAATAGGCCACCATTTAGTAGCCTATTACTATAAAGGGTGACTATTTAAGTCTTTTTTCAATTGCCTTATATATTTCCATACCTTCATCTGTTTTAAAGAATGCAGATAATGCTGAATAAGGATGTTCATCGAACGGAACAGTCATTACTTTACGACCATTGGTTCCATATGTAAAAGTTCTTTGATCTTGTGATAAGTTCAAAATCCCTTGTTCAACAGATTTAACACCAAAATTTCTTAATTGTGTGTTGTCGTCAGTTGCTAATTCTAGAAAAAGCTGTGGATTTTTCCTAGCAAATATTAATACATCTCTTTTTAATTCAGACGATGATAAATTATTTACTTGTTCTCCAATTTCTACACGTAAAATTCCTTCAGCCTCATCTAAGGATAAGCCTTTAGCCATATTTAACGCTGCTAATTCATATTCAATCCACTCTACTTCATTAGTAGCTATTTGTTGTGGTTTGTATTCTTTATAAATGTTATTTAGATCCGGGTGGTATAAAGATAATAGCTTTTGTAAAACTATATTTTCTTTTGGCACTGATAGTTTACCATTCCTAAAAATAATTCTACCCATTATAACCTGCCCTTTTTGTTCATCAACAAACGGAGATCTTTGATTGGTAGCGTATCTTAATTCTCTTTGGTAACCTGCTTCTTTGTCAAACCAAAGCATTGATTTAACTCTAGAATGCGCTGTTGCTATTGAGTATACTAATGGTTCTTTACCGCTAGCTATTTCATATAGTCTTTCTTTAATTTCCCAGGTATCTTTTTTAACTTTAGGTATTTTTATTTCTTGAGGTGCAACCTCAATCTGTTTTGCTTGTGCTTTTGTAGCCATGATATAATATAATATAAATGTTAATAAGAGTAATAATTACCCCTGTCAGTTCAACAAGGGTAACTACTACTTGATAGTTATACTATCATTTTAATAATACGAAGTTGTTCGCAGCTTGAGTACATAATGTTCTTTCTGATAAGAAATGCACATTCATAACATCCGCGTCACTTGTATAGTTTCCACCAACTGAACCAGTTACCCAAGATTTCAATCGTCTGTCATCAGCTTCAGAAGCTCTGTATCTGATGTGTAAGAAAGGTCTTGAAATATTCTGTCCTAATTGTTGATCGTAAACTGTAGAAGTTCCAGCTGGTACAATCACACCTTTGATATCGTCAATTAATCCACGAGTTGTAGAATCATTTAAATATTTCCAGTCTGTTTTGTAAAAGTCGTATGCTCCACGTCTGAATCCTGAGAATCCAAGGTTAAGTGCCATATCTTCTGAATTGTCAAATACACCGTAAGATGTACCTCCAGTTCCGTAAGAATTTTGAGCAGCCAACATGTTGTCAATACCTAGAGACGTTGCTCTATCTAAAAACATCATATTTTCCTCAATAGCTCCCTGCTTGTCTAGCTCTTGTAAGATTGTATCAAATGCGTCAATACCAGTTCCTGCACCTACTGTGCTGAAATCAGTTCCTGACCATACTAATCCTCTTTCTTCTAGCGTTGCAAATAAACCTTGCATACCTGAGATTGTCGCTCCTGCTGCATCTGTAAATGCTCCTGCTGCGTTTTCTGCTTCAACCATACTCATTTCTAAGTAATCCTCAAATCTAATTCTTGATTCATGCTCAGATTTTAAATACCATAAGTATCCACCTGTTCCGATCTCAGTTGTAACTTCAACCCATCCAATTTGAGCAACGTCTGAACCGTTAACCTCATACTTGTCTCTTAAGATGATTGGTTTGTTACTGTAAGTTGTAAAAGATGCGTCAACTGAATTACCAGCTAATACAGATCCTTTTCCATATTCAGAACCATATACGAATAAACTAAGAGGCGCTCCTGCTACAGCTCCTGCAAGAGCCGGTGTAAGCAATCTGTTAGCATTATCATATACTTCGATGTTGTATGTTTGTAAACCACCTGCTAAAGCCCCTACAGACTTAACGAAAGCTTTGTTTACTACATTACCACCTGCTTTCAAAGATATTACAATCGTCATACCTGGTCCAAGTAATGGAACTTTTCCATCTGCACCCGGTGAAGGTAAAGTAATTGTTTGTGATCCAGCTGCTCCACCTGCGGCAGGCGATGTTGCTGTGTCATATGCAATGTGTAATCTTCCTTGTTCTGACCAAACTACTTGATCTGATGCCATAGGCATCTCTGCTCCAACCATTCTTAAGAATCCAGTGATAGTACGATTACCGTATCTCTCAATTTCTTTCTCATAAACTTCGGGTAAAAATTGTTGTGCCCAATCCATATCAGTTAATGATAGGTAATTATCTCCAAATAAACCTTTTACAGGTCTTGGAGTTAAATGGGATAAATTTGCCAGTGTTGCTGGCGCTACGTCAAATGCCATAATTTTCTATTTAATGTGTTTAAAACTTTTAATTTTTAATTTTGAACCACTGTCCCCTGAATCGACTGCTCGCAATCCCCAACCTCCTGGAGCTTTAACTTCATTGTGAACACCTCTCGCGCCCATCTGTACGTTTTTGCTTTTGGAAATACTGGTCTTCATGGCATCGGCTTTACCTTGCTCATAAAAATGATTTGCAATTGAATCTGCATTCATAGCTGTGAATATACCCTTATGGTAACCTTTAGCATCTGACATTTCATTGTTTTCGTTTAAGAACTTCTTAACAAAATTGTTGATGTCGCTTTGGGTTTCCTTTACTTTAGGTGCATCTTTTACTTTAAAACGATATTTTTTATCTCCAACTTGATAATCAAAACCTTTGAAATCCTCATTGAAAACTTTGTCCGTTTTATTCAAAAACACATTTGCTTGCTTCTCAGCTATTTGAGTTGCTGCTTCGTTTTCTTTTGTATAGCGATTGAAAAAATCTACCGCTTTCTTTTGTTCAGGAGCTAATCTACTACCTCCTTTTATTTCTTCGTAGTACTTAGATTTTAATCCATCTAAGTGACTTTTAGCTTTTGCAAGCTCTTCTCTTTTTGCTAACTTCTTACGTCTTATATCTCGCTCTTCATCGATATCCTCGTCAAAAGCAAACTTGTCTTCCATTATAAAATCAACATCCTCTTTATCTAAATGAGGTCTTGTTGTTTCGTAATATTCTCTTAATAATTGAGACTCGTTTAATTGGCTATAGTCAGTGTTTAATTTTACATAATCCTGTAAACTACCACCGGTGTCATTCATAAACTCTACAACCTTCTGTATGTTTTCTGGTAATTCAACACCCGCGGCTTGTTCTACAATTGCTTGTTCAACTTGCTCTTCAAGTTCTTCTGCTGCTTCTACAACTTCCTCTTCTGTTATTTCTTCAAGAAAGGATTCTTCAGCTTGAACGGGCTCTGGTTGTTGTGGTACTTCTGCTTCCACTTTTTGTACAGGTTCGGCTTGTTGATCTGCAACCACTTCTGTTGCTTCTTGCTTTGTATCGGCATCTGCTTGTGGATTTTTTAATTTGCCTAAGTCCAGTTTTATAGTGTCACTATCTTTATCGAAAGATGCTGTTTCACTTTTAGTTTCAACTGGCGCTTCTGCTTTTTGTTCTACCGGAGCTTTCGCTGCGGGTTCTGTTTTTTTAGGAGCTTTAATTTTAAAGTCCCCTTCTTGTTTTGTTTCTGACATGATAAAATATTATATAAGTGTTATTACTATTATTACCTAGGATCGAACGCACCTAAGCCAAATCCACCGCCCATTGTGTCATTCCCTCCGGATTCGAAGTTAGTTGGGGGTGAATCATTTTTTCTTTGAGAGATCATTTCGCTTTGCTGTGTACCCTGTATTCTAGTACGCTCGTCTTTACGATCTTCAATTTCTTTTTCTTTAGCCTTAGCATTATTAACTTCTATGCCTTTTAATTGCATGTTGTAGTTAAACTCTAAAGCCATTAATTCTTTTTTAGCTCCTACCTCAACTTGTATTCTTTGCTGCTCAATCTGACCTTTTAATTGTTCTAATTGAGATTTGGTTGCAAACAAAGCTTGGTCTTTTTGAACTTCAGCCTGCGCAGCTACTTGTTGTGCTTGGGCATTTGCTTGTGCTTGAGCTTGTATATTCGCTTGTTGCTCTTGCTGTAATCTTTCTTGACGTTTCTTTTGTCTAACTTTTAGCAATTGATTAGCTAACTTAAGGTTTTTAACCTCTCTAATATCAATAGCATCTGACAAATCAATAAGCCCAGCACTCAATGCTTGTTGAACGTTGTTTTCTAGCATTTGTTTTTGTTCGTCATCAGGCGTTAGCTCTAAGAATATACCAAAATCATGCAAGTGTAAATCCCTCATTTCATCTAAGGTAGCTACATTGAAACCACCTATCTTTTGAATAAACGCTTCTTTTGCTGGATGGTATTCTATTATATCTGATATCCTCAAAGATAAACATTCTGCAGTCTCTCTTGTTAAATAAAGTCCTGCATCTAATATATGCCTTGTTGCTGTGTTTGAATTGGCTGCTGCCATTTTTTGAACACCTACTAAAGCTCTTGCGTCTGGAGTACTACCATCTCTTGCTTCATTAAGACCTGTTACATCTCTTATCATTTGTAGATAATAGTTGTATGTCGATATTAATGTTTGCAGCTTTTGGCCACCACTACCTGTTTGAACTTCTTGAATAGGTACTTTACCAGGATTCATATCACCCTCTTGAGTAAACGATCTACCTATAATAGAACCTGTTTGGAAAAACATATTTAATGCTTCCTGAGGATTATAGTTTGTTCCGTTACCTAAATCAACTTCATTTATACCATCAGCATCTAAGTAAACACCGTCAGGTATCATTCTTTGTAATACTTGTTGCAGCTTTAAATGCGTTAACTGTATCATATCAGCAAAAGCAGTACAACGACTTACTATTGATTCAATTCTACCTTGATACATTCTAGGGGCTGTTATAGCGTAATTCATTTTAACCTTAGTGCTATCACTTTTAGGTCGCATCATGTTTTTAGCCATTTCCCATTTAAGAACAATGTCAGTACCTAGAACCATTACGCCCTCATATAGTACCTCTAAAGATCTTGACATCTTACCAAATTGCTCTTCGTACATTTCAATAGGTGGATCAAATTGATCATCACGAGCAATTATTTTCGTGGCACCTGTTGCTGTTTCTTTAACTTTATAAACCTCATTCATGTAGGTTTTATAATTAAAGTAAAGTATTTGAACTATGTTTTGGTCTCTATTGTTGTTTCCATTACTTACATTATTGTTCCAAACTCCGTAGTTTTGAGAACCTTGCTGTTGTATTTGGCTTAACTGATCCTCAGATAGGTCTGGAAACTGCTTTTTAAGCTCGTTTAAGGGAACGAATTTAACTTCCCCTGCATAATATATATCTTGAAAATACGGATCCTCTGTATAAGAGTAAATCAAGTAAGCTGGATCTACATAATCTACAGTAACACCTTCAGATTCTGTAAAGTTATTTTTAACAGCTCCAATTCCAAGTGTTGTAATATCGTAATAATATCTTTTCTTTGTTAAGTCATATCTGTTTTCGTCAAACATAACATTAATAGCTTCCTCTTCTGCAATTTCAATTCCTTGCTTGTAGGATAGTTGCATGTGTAAATCTAATTCTTCTTCTGAATCAGGTAATCTATCTGGATTATTTTCAAATAAATTAATACCAAAGTTTTCTTGAGCAAAGTTATTCAGCTCTTCCGTTTGCAAGTCTCTAATAATAGACTCCATATACTTTGTTCTTTTGCTAACACCGTATGGATCTTGAGAATAAGCTGTTAAATCAAAAGCTCTATCTGCAATACCGTTAACAACAATATCAACAAACTTTGATAATATAGGTACAGGTTTCCAGTCTAAGTTTAAATAAGACAAATCACCGTTAATAGACATTTCGTCTTTATACTTTTGTATAGGCTGTTCACCTCTCGCATATAGTCTAAGACTATGGAACGTATTTTGATTACTTCTAAATCGTGTCACACCAGAATTGTTTGAGAACCATTCGTTCTGAATCGCTCTTCCAACCTGGAGTCCGTAGTCTCGTGACATTTTTTCTGCATCACTTGCAACTTGACTTGGAAAAAAACTATTTACTACTCCTCCCATATTACTATTTTATTATTTTTGATTTTGATCCATCGATTTGGTATTTCGCAAATCTTAAATTAACTGGTGCTCTTTGCATTTTGTTTGTTGGTCTATATAAATCCTTATGACAAGCCATTATGGCTAAACCCGAGCTAATTGCTGCATCAAATTTCGTTCTGTTGTTTATATCAAACTTAGCCCAATCACCTAACGTTTCGTTAAAGTACATCGTGCCGTATTCCCCGTGACTATTCAAACCTACGTGTCTGTCAATATACATTTCTATTGCAGCAGCGTGGGCTTGTTTTATATCTTCACTGGAGTTGGGTATTCCGCCTATTTCTTTTTCTGTTACAGATAATTTATTCCAAAGCTTATCAGGTCTATTCATTGAATACCCTCTGTATCCCCTTCTTTTAAAATAATATAAAAGTCTAGGTTTATTGTTTTCGCAAAGTATTGGCATTCCATAAAATACACAAGCCATTAATACGTCTTCGAAAAATATCTCAGCGGTTTGCGGTCTTGCTACGTATTCTAAAAAGAATGTGCTCGGTGGAGCATCTTCCATGCTAAACTTAGTTAATCCGTGCAAAGCACCTTTAGATCCTCTTCCGTCTGTTGTTCCTGATATATCATAACTATCACAACCAAAAGCACCTATATGTTCGTTGCCTGGCCATTTTACTCCATTCTTTAATAGTTGTCTATTTTGAATATCATAAGTAGGCGTCCAGCTTATTAAAAATCTTCCGTTTGGATTTGGTGAAAATATTACCTTAGAATCTTTAACACCATTCTCCCATTGAAAACTACCTTTTGTTAAAACATTGCTGTTTCCTAAGTCTTCGTTGTAATCTATTTGTTCGTATATTTTTGCTAAATTAAATATACTATTTTTTGTTTCATCTCGAAAAGCGTGTTCCTCTGTTCTTGGAAACTGTCTGTAAAATTCATTTAAAGCATCTTGATCACCTTTTAATCCTTCTACTTCATTTCCCCAATGCTCAATTACGCCTACTTCTATTTCTTCCCCATGAGGACCGACAGTGCCTTTTTCCGGCTTGTTGAATACAGGTAAGCCATGAGAATCAATGAATCCTTCGTAGTTCCATTCCATAGGTATGAACAAAGAATAGAGTCCTGAGCGAGTCTGTCCGTTGGCGTTTCTCTTGGTAACATCTGAGCTGTTATATAGTTTTTTAAAATTGTCTCCTCCTTTGTCTAAAGCATTTGATGTTGAACCCATCATGCACTTTCCAATAATTCTTGATCCTAATCGTAGCGTCGTTTTGGTGACCCTCCAGTTGTTGAGGATGTTGTTCGGCCTTTCCCATTTCCCCGATTCATCGTGGACGAGGAGTTTAAGTTTTTCCCCATCGTACGCATTGTCACCGGTATTCTTCCAGTCGATCGTCGTGTCAAGACCCGTAAGCGTTTCGGTGGCTTTATTCGAATCGAGTCTTCTACGGGTAAATTTTGAGGCGGGTACGCGGTATGCGAGTTCTGTCTTCGGCCTGTCCATCCCGTCCTGTATTGGTTTAAAGAAAAATGGGAAGTTGACAGAAATGGGTACAACCTTATCTGTGAACATCTTTTTAGCATCGGAGCCAGATTTGGACAATATCCCAAACCGTGAGTCGCTTGATATGGTTGCCATATTAACTGTCTCCCCAGACGCCATGAATGAAAAGCCTGAACGTCTATTCTTGAGATAGCACATACCATAACAACGTTTGTCTGCTTTACAAGCTTCCCAGAATATATAGAATAATCTATTTGATTCTCGAAAGTCTGGCTGCCCAACATCAATCTTGGACCACTGCAAGTACATAAAGTGAGTACCAGTAATGTAAGTATCCACACCCTTATTATTGAACCAATGACCGTTTTCTCTTTTGTTAAAATTTTCATCTATATATGTACCCCATGTGTTTTTGAACCCTTCTGGATAATCTCTCCAATCAAAAATGCTTTTTATACCTTTTAATTGCTTTGGATATTCTTCAGGTGTCCATTTGTTAGTAACTTTGCTTAATTTACCCGGTGATTTTGGTAGAGCTATCTTAAGGTTTTGTATCTTATATATTTCTCCTATTTGACCGGTCTTGCTTATAACAACGACATCATGCTCTTTGTTATATCCATATGCCCATTTCTTGCCTTTATTAAGCCTAGATATTGTTGTAAGCTTTATAGGTTCTATAACTTTATATAGTTCCTGGGTATACATTATTTTGATCTATTTTCAGCAAATCCACCAAAGCTAGACGTTTCAATTTCTTGTTTAGGTTTATTATTAAGGATCCTTTCCTCTTCTTCAATACGGTTAAGTATTTCGAATGCATCAAAGATTGCTAGTTTTTTAGTAGCTGCGGCGTTTTTAAGTCTGTCTGCAGAAATGTCATCATCTGAATCGACAATATCTTCTTTAGCTACTTTTATAAGTTCCTCAACTGCTCTGTGCCCAGCCTGGATTATATTCCTCTTCGTTTCCTTGATGTTCATATTTGATTGTAATTGAATTGGTGGGAACGCGGTATAACCTCTGCCCTTCTATTATAAATTCATATTCCGAGTTTGGCCTAAATCCAATTAAGTCATCCTCTTTAAATTCTCCATTTGAGTATTTTACTATACCTATTAATGGTTTCTCAGAATCTAAAGAAAACATTTTTGTTTCTTTAATTGGCATAACAAACACAAAACCTTCTAAAGCTTTCCATTCGTTATTTCTTTTATAAGCGTATATTTGATCGGGTTGAACTAAATATATATCTTCACTTAAATAGTTTTTACTATTCTTTTCTTGGCCTCTAACGTCTCTGAATCTTCTAAATATGTTATGATGCACAATTACATCATCACCTTCTCTAAGCTCATTATATACGTTAACAAGCGGCAAGCTTAACAACTTACCTATTCTATTACTGTATTCGTGATTTTGTAAATCTGTATTAAGTAATAATGTTTGGCCTTCTATTTTTTTAACTCCAGTCGTCCTACTGCCCTTCGGCGCAACTAAATAATTAAATACGCTGTGCATCTACCATGAAAGATCATATTCCACGGATATTGACATGTTCTTGTTGAAATCTTTCCAAGGCATTAACATATCTTTTTTAGTAATGTAGATAGAGTACTTGTCTTCTTCCTCCACAATATGGGCTATAGTATGACCGCCATACACTTCCTGTCCAACAGCGTAGTGCATAGCGTCATTCTTATAGTCTTTCCCAACGCTTATTTTTCTAATCGTTTGTTGGGACATCTGAAATTTCTCCTGTTTGTAAGTCGATATTAACAGATCCATGTTCTTTTTCTAACTCCGCCTGCAAGTCTGACAACTCTTTAACAACTCCTTGTAATTGAGTAATCAATCCTGCTTTGTGTCCTTCTAGTCCACCAATTTGCATTTGGATTTGATTCTGCTTGTTAACAGTATCCTGTAATCCTTTTAATTGATCTTTTGAAATTGACTTTACTTCTTTTGCTTCTACGTCTAATGTTTTTACTTCACTCATGTTGATTAAATTTAATTGTTATTTGGTTTTTGTTTATAAGGAAATGCTTTATTTAACATTTCTTTTCTGTTTTCGCAATTGCATTCGCCAGGTAGTTTATCTACTAGCTTTTTTATTCCAGTTGCTTTGGTTATTTTTTCTATGGTGTCTCCCAGTCCTTTTGATTCCATTAGCACTTCCAGTTTCTTCTAGCGATATCATTCGGGCAATCTCCATTTTTATCTGGATCTTTACACTTTTTAATACCTGCAGATCTAGCGCAATAAGATTTCTTTCTTGAGCCTCCACCTGGTTGAGGTGCTTTTAGATTACCGCCAGTTTTGTTATTATATGTTTTCCTTTCAGCTGCACTCATGCCTGCCGTATGGGGCTTTGTTCTTTTAGCTGGACTCGTTAAGCAGGAGCCTTTCATTTTGTATGCCATTATTTATACAAAGGTTTTTTCATTCCGAATCCTCTTTTTTTCATAGGTGATTTTCCTTTAAAAGCTCCTGAAACATTTTTCTGAAACCCATCTGGATTGTCGCTCTTAACTTCCTTCTTTTTCTTTTTTACTTCTGGCTTATTTTCTACTTTTACACCACCCTCGTTAATAATGGTCTTTTGTCCATCGTAAGTTGTAGATGCATCCGGTAATTCCATATCTCTAGAAGAGCTGTTAAAAGTCCCGCTTTTTCCTAAAGGATCTGAACTCATTTCAACTTGCCTTGTTCTAGCTGTCATGTTTTTCTTAAAAGCATCAAGCTCATTAGTGTTCTCATTAAATTTAGACATTAATCTGTCGTATTTTCTATTACCCACTACCTTGTCTGCTTTGTCCATACCGGCTAACCTCCTGTTAGTCTTGTCTAACTTATTTTGAGATTGACGAACATCTTTTCCAGACTTTTTAATTGATCTGCTTTGCTGTCTAACTCTCCAAGGTGACATAGCGTCATTTTTATCCCTAGTTTGAGTAGGCGTGAACTCGTTTGTTTCTGTAGTTGTACCTGGTATTACCGTATCTGGTTCACTCTCCCCAGTTTCAACTTGCTTAGTGTTTTTCTTTGTATATTCTTTACCCGCATCTGTTGCTAAAAACTTAGTCCAATCTTCGTTAGAAGCATATCCGCCAGACCCATCATAGTCATCAGTATTTACTGCTTTAGTTATTTTTTTACCTTTAACAATCTGGCTACCGGTTGATTCTGATTTTAAAACATTAACACCTACTTGTTGCTTTAAAGGCGATCGCTTAGCGTATCCTCTTTTTTTACTCGGTGATGGAATGTCTTTAGTTTGATTATCCCCGTAAACGCCAGCTGGACCAACGCCTAATAAAGGTTCTGTTATGCCTTTCTTTTGATTAAATAAGCCTGAGTTTATTCTTGCCGTAATTGGCGTGTTCTTTTTTCCTTTTGTTCCCATTATAATTAGTTGTTAGTTTTATTTTTATCTATGCTTAAGTCAGCCGCTATTGGCTCTTTTTTTTCTTCAAAAACTTTACCTACTTCAGCAGCTGCATCAACAAATTTTTTACCAGTTAGACTAGCTCCAGAAACTAACGCTTCGTTTATTTTAAGGGGAGATTTTGATTTACTTGTTATAGGATTACTTTTAGCGGGACTTGCCATATCACCTCCATATCCATCTTGAAAATAAGATTCACCTCCGTAGAAGTTTTTCTTTTTAACAGGTGATCCACTTCTTTTTGCAAAAGCTTCTTTAGCTTGACTTAAAGATACGTCTTGACCACCGACACCTTGTCTTGGTCCTGGATCAGATTTTTCTTGAAAGCCGCTAGCGTTTTGCTTCGATTCAATTCTATTGAATTTTTTAGCTTGTCCTCTATATGTAATTGCCATAATTATGATTGTTTATATGCTTCGTTTTCCCACTCAAAATCAGGGTGACCTTCATTCATAGTAGCTCTTTTATATACCCTTGCAGGACTTCTTGTATCTTTTTTCCAAGTAACTGTTTCTGCAGAGTACTGTAATCTTCCTTGAGCTAATTGATCTAAGTGCACTTTTTCGTGAGCGACAGCGTCTTCTATTTTCTTGTCAGACAATTTAGAGTCTACAAAAATAGTACCATCTCTATTAGCTTCAGCCTCAACTCCATCTTCTAAATCATCTTTTTTGATAACAGGAGTACCGAACTCAGAAGTTTTTTCGTGAATTCCAAAAATGTCAGCATGGGGTTTTAGCTTGAATGCCATATTATCTATATCCTTTTTTAGAATCGTGTTGAGCGTTTTCAGCGTAATTCTTTCTAGCTTTTGCTGAAAGGTTTTGATTACTTGCTTCTTTAATATCGTACTTCATACCATTCTTTTTAGCTGGCGAGCTAATACTAGTTCCTTTGTTTGCGCCAATTTTATTTGGCCCAATACCTTTAAATCCTGAATATCCCATTGTTTATTATTTAGTTGTTAGTTATCTTTCTTTATCTTTTATCATATCGTCAATAGCTTTGTTGTAAACCTTGTCTGTATATGTTTTGTTTTTATAAAACTTACTTCTTTCTGATGTAGGTAGGTCTTCTTCTGCTAATAGTATTCTATAAATTCTATTTATTAAACTTTTGCATCTTAATGAAGTCTTATAAACATTAAACTTTTTAGTTGTCCTGTTTCTTTTACTCCAAACATCAATCCACCCAGCACTCCTCAATCGTTCCCATCTAGCTTTATCCCAGGAGTATGTGTAAACACCTTCTATGAAATCATTACGTGTAAAATGCTTTTTACAATCTAAATAGATCAACAACTCAAGGTCAGCATCTAAGATGTCATAAGTCTTACAGGCCCATTTTCTAACAAGCCTGTAATACTTAAATAAATTTAATTCCCTTAAGTCTTTCGACGATAGTCTCATTCAACTAGTACAACATCATTAATTGTTATAACATAATACATTTTGTCATTCCATTGAATTCCATGACCAGCATGCTTATCGTATCTTATAACACTACCTTCTTTTATATAATCAATTTTATCTCCTACACTTATAACATTAGCCTTTAAGTACCTAATGTCGGTGTTTTGTGTTTCTGTTATCTCAAGCCCTCCTACTGTCTTCGGAGCCTCTTTTATTTTATCTATTACGATGTAGTAATTAATTGCTTTCAAGAGATCTTACATTTGAGATTATACAATCAGTTGATACTATTGTTGTTGCTACACTAATTGCATTTTTTAATGCGGACTTTGTAACTAACACAGGATCTATAATACCATGTTCAACCATTGATTTGTAACAACCACACGTAGCGTCAATTCCAACACCTTCCCATTCCCTGTCTTCTAAAGCGGGATCATTATCTACATATTCTTTTGGGTTCGGAAATTCAGTGTACCCTGCATTTTCTAGTATAATGTAATAAGGTGCTTTAATGGCTTCTAACAGTATTTTATAACCATCATCTTTTGCTTCTATTTTTTGTGAAGCATTTAATAAAGCAATACCGCCACCAGGCACAATACCTTCAGCTAATGCAGCTTTGGTTGCGTGTAATGCATCATCAACTCTATCTTTCTTCTCTTTTAATTCAACCGCTGAATCTGCTCCTATATATAATATACCAACCTTACCTGTAAGCATTGATAATCTTTCTTGTAGCTTTTTCTTAATCCAATTGTTTTGTTCCTTTTCAATCTTTCTTTCTACATCGGCAATACGCTCACTTATTTCTTTTGTGATTTCGTTAATTTGTAACGTAGTGTTTTTAGCGTCTGTAACGGACTTAACAGCCTCTCCTAATGCGTCAAGCTCAATTAGATCTAAATCGTCCCCTAACTCTTCGTTAATGACTGTAGCGCCCGTAAGGATAGCTAAATCTTGAACAGCATCTTCTTTAGTAGGTCCAAAGCCTGGTAAATCAATTATATTAACCTTAATATTACCTTTAACTTTGTTTGCTAATAAAGTAGCGTATGGTTGTTGATCCATTGGTGCAACAATAAGCAAAGATCTTTTAGTCTTAACTACATGCTCTAGTATGTTTTGTATTCTTCGTACGTTTGGTATTGTAGAACTTACTATTAATACGTAAGGATTATCTAATACAGCTGTACCTTTTTCTTTATCTGTTAATAAATGGGATGACTTTATTGGCGCCGGCCATTGTGTTCCTTCTACAAACTCAACATAAGTTTCATTCGTAGGAGAATCTTCCATTAGAACGACTCCATTTCTTCCAACTTTTTCGTATGCTTCGCCAATCTTGTCCCCAAGATCCTGATCATTGTTGCAGCTAATGTAAGCAACTTGGCGTAACATTTCACCTTTAACTTCTGTGCTGGTGTTGTCAAGATAATCCACAACTTCTTTAGCACATTCAGTAATGCTTTCTTTAATATCTCTAATTTGATCTTCACCTTCGTATTTGTTTAATTTGTTTAGTAGGGATTGAGCAAGGACGATAGCCGTCGTGGTACCGTCTCCTGCTTCCCTTACTGTATTACTAGCAGCTTCCTTTATTAAGGTTGCTCCTATATTTTCGACCGGATCTATTAAGACTACGCTTTCTGCAACGGTTACTCCGTCTTTTGTAATCACCGGTCTGCCCATTCCGTCCTCGTATATTACGCATTTTCCAGAAGCTCCTAATGTTGACTTCACTGCGTCTGATAACTTATAGACTCCGGACATTATTTTATTTCGTGCCTCGTCGCCGAAATTCAGATCTTTAACAATCTGACTAGGTAAATTGAATTCCATTTAATTAAATTTTATTTGATTATATTACTTGAATGTTTTTACCACTTTCGGTCCAGATACATAATCTAGTTTTCTTTGGTAATGATTGACAGATCCATCGATTGCGCTTTCAGCTCCTTCAACAGTCTCTCTTCTGGTTACATCTTGCCAAGAATCCTCTTTGTCTGGATACTTGATTTCGGTTTGAAAAAATCCATTCGGTAATTGTGTAATTCGCCAGTTAGACTTATCAGCTGCATGCTTCCAAGTTTCAATGGTTTTCTCTTCGGGTTGTGGTTGACTGGACCACGTACTAGTCTGGTAAAATAGTGTCATTGGTTTAGGTTTTAATTGACATTGGTTTCATACCTCTTTGGTATGGTTTTATTATTACGTATTATTCTTCGTCGTTAACTGGGGGCGGAACTGGTGGATTTTGCCAAGTAAAATATAAATCTTCGTTTACTGGTACAATCTGAGATTCTATACTCGCTGCAATAGATGCCTGCATTGCTGGTACGTCTAAAGATCCTTCTAGCCATCCAATAACTACAGCTTCAAAAGCTTCAGTATCTTCGTAAGGTACAAAAGGCTCCCCTGCTACATATGTATAGCTTTGTGTCCCAATATTAGTTGATGAATACGTAACTCCTTCGGACTCTTCAGAACCTGTGTATCTGTAATGTACCGTGTAGATTACGTTGTCTTGCCCATCCGCTTGGATGTGAGCGTTCATTGTTGGGATGTCCCATTTGTAAGTAATTGCCATTTTTTAATTTTAAAGATTTATTTATTTATTTATTTAACATATGCTAATACTTGTGATTACACCATTTAAATTAGCGAATGTATAATAAGAAAGAGATATTCTTATATATCTATTTGTCTGAACTGTTGTACCAGTAGAATTAGTATATACTGTGTCACCTACAGCGGGAAATAATCCGCTTCCATTATGCCAATAACTTGTGGCTATTGTCTGTGTACATATGAACTTAATGCCCATTTGCCCGGCGGAACCAGAAAATTGAGTTACAGTACTACAGTCTTTATCGTAACCGTACCAATCTGAAAATCTATATGGATAAGCTATAGGCATAATTTATATTTTATGGGCATTGACACCCGTTAGTTGTTACTACTCCAGACGAACTAACTGAAATGTTTGGGCAGTTAGAAGAGGTGCAACCAAAAAATGTTCCTTGTGAAAAGATCCAATATGAATAAGTTTGCGATGCCCCTGTCCAAGCTGTATATGATCCATTTACATAATCATATAAAACATCATTTGTTACCAACCCTGTAATAGGGTTTCTTGTTGTGTAAACAGTCGTTTTGATTCCATTACCAGATTGAGCTAATGTTAAGGTAATTTGATAATAACTCCTATCAACTGGGTTTGGGGTACACCCATCGTTTACTGTAGGATATGAATTACCTGATCCATTTGCATTCCCTCCATTAATCATGTCGTACATAGATATCGGACCTGTTATAGTGCCTGATCCCCAAGTACCATATAATGCTTCTTGAGCTATGTCTTGCATTGATAATGCCCCTGATGTTGGTACTGCCATTATATATTACAATTACATTTATTACAAGTACACGGCTTTGATTTTAACAAATCTATTTCCGCTTTTAATTCTTTTATAGCTTCTAAAAGTATAGGTGTTATTCCTTGATACCTTAAAGATAAATTTCCTTTACCGCTATCTCTAACAAGTTCTGGTAACACTTCTTGAACATCTTGAGCTATAAAACCTATATCTTCTTTTATATTTAATATACTATCACTATCTTTCCAATCAAATGTAACACCTTGAAGCTGCATTGCTTTATCTAAAGCGCTTTCAATTGGCTTGATGTTTTCTTTATACTTTCTATCAGAAGGTGCGCCATATGCTATAACATCTCCTTTTACTGTCAAGTCTCCACCTCCTGTAGTGCTTGTGTCTAAATCCATGTAAGCAGTTTCCCCTGTGCCTGCTGCGTCATTACTCCAACTAAACCCGTAACCATTTCCAGCTGTTACTTTAAACTGACCATTTTTAGCTCCTGTTGTATTTGGTTTAAAATGTAAAACCGCATTTCCAGCTGTACTTGATTCAATTATAACGTGAGGGTTAATAGCAGAAAATCTTGCAATCGCACCACTCGCGGTTCCGTCTCTAACATCTAATAAATATGATGGAGCATTTCCTCCAATCCCAACGTTACCTGAAGAATTTATACGCAATTGATCACTGCCATTAGTTCTAAGCACCATTTCATTGGTTGTGTGATGATATCTTAAATAACCTGAATTAACACTATCGGGATCTCCAAAGGCTATATACTGATAAGAAGTATTAGGGCTAAATAATTGTAACCCAATATTTCCACTACCTTCAATAGTCACATCATCGTGATTTGCGTTTGGATTGTAAGTGCCTCCGCTACCTGTTTCTATATGAAGTTTTGATTGAGGACTAGTCGTTCCGATCCCGACGTTGCTGTTATTAATTCGCATAATTTCACCAGTTGGGTTCTCCC
>ERZ1027208.134-NODE-134-length-38018-cov-27.655006_pt1 | contig 38018 bp, 39 predicted proteins | sample MGYA00520867_ERZ1027208 | MGnify/ENA primary metagenome ERZ1027208 (study PRJEB33311, sample SAMEA4378413) | marine metagenome | biome: Marine biome; feature: Fjord; material: Water | collected 2014-07-20T08:00:00Z/2014-07-... | depth 75 m ...
GGGCGGCAGACACCGAGCAATGTTTCCGGTCGCAAATGCGATACAAAAATTCGCAACTGAATGTCATCAGGAAACAGGCTTACGCGGGTAGCCACATCGCAGACATGAGCTTGCTCATAAGAGTCACGCGGCTGTCGAAAACGACCAGGTTCTAACAGGTAAGTTACACTGCATTGAATATTTTCTTCAGCCAACGCACGTTTTACGGCCTGACAAACACCTAATTGATAGGCGCCTACTGCGACCAGCTGCACCTGTGCACCGTCTGCCTTATCCAACGTCAACGCGCCCTGCTCTACTAACTGGGCTGCCTGCTTGGGCGTGAATTCTGTAACAACTTCATTTTTGGGGATCGTCATCCCCCAGATTTGACCCTGAGTCTGGTAACAGGCATCGAGGCAGGCGACAGCACTATTAGCGTCGGCGGGATACACGACCCGCGCCATATCGCTCATCTCCCCCAGCAGCACTTCACCGAAGGCAGAATCCTGATGGGATTGTTCATTCTTGCCGTTTTCCCACAAATGCGAGGTAGCGATAATAGGTACTGATAGCCAACCCGGTGCACGCCCTAGCGTCTTTTGATGGCGGGCGAAAATAATATCTTGACGCAGAGCTCCAATCATTTTCATGGCGAAGGCTTCATAGCTCACTACCAAATTCAGACCACCTTTGTTACCCAGCGCCGCGTTTACGACCGCCTCTTCATTAAGTGCGGTAATCACCGACCCGTGAATGGATTCGGCCACGCCTTGCTCCGGCTTCAGTACCCGGTGCTTAAGCAAATCCAATGTCTTGCCCATGCGGTTACTTCGCAGTTCATCGGGATTGCCGAGACGCACCCGCCTATCGGGATTACTCCAATGCCATTCGCAGAAGCGAGTGTCCACCGCTGCCATCGGCGATAGCTGTTCGCTCTCGGTATGCCAATGGGGTTCTGTGGGAGGTTGAAGCGTGACGTTGCGCATACAGAGCGCATGGTTTTTTTCCTGCACGCGATCATCCGAATCGTGCTGCGCAATCTGGGCGATGGCCTGATCCAGTTCGCTTCGCGGGAGAAATAATTTTGCTACGTGGTCGTTAAACAGCTTACGGGATTGTTCATCCCTACTGGGGTTACCCGGCAGGGGTGTGCCGTGTGCGGCATTGGTACCAGCGCCGTAAAAGCCGTAGCCTTTTTCCGTTTCTGCTATCAGGTATGGCAGTTTCACCGGATAGTGCATATGGCCTTCACGAATATGTGCACTGCACGCCTCGAGCCGCGCTTCCGATTCAAAAACCCCCCAGATAAAGGCTGCCGGATCACGCCCGTCAATAGCGATGGGGTGGAAATCATTCTGTTCCAGGTGCTCGTAGAACCAGGACAAGCCTCCCTGTTGATACATAGTGGAGCGTTGGTCAATACGCCTGCCATTAGCGATCATCACCGGCGTTACAAGGCCGCAATCTTCCGCGCGCCACCAGCGACTAGCCCAATCACTGCCGCGCTGTTCTTCAAAGGCACCGTCACTTAAAAACGCCACTAGCCGCTCGCCCGGCAGCGGCATGTGCACGTACTGCAGTTCGGCAAAACCGAGATAGCCGCCTTCAATCAGGCCGCCAGCGGTATGCGGATTTACGTGGCTACCCAGTGGAACGCCAGGTCGACCATCATCCGTTATGGCGTAGCTGTAAAAATCCTGTACCAACTGTGTCAGCCCCTCATCACTTAGCGGATAGCGCGCAGACTGCTCTTGATAGAGGTTTTGCAATAACACATTGGTGGCATCGATGGCCGCCACGCAGTGCCCCTGCCCCATCAACCAGCTGCGGGTGATACCGGCCAGGCGATTGGCAACCATATAACCCACATAGGCAGGCACCATATTCAGGGAGCCGCCGGTATGTCCCTGGGGGTTAGGTTTAAAGTCGTCTGGATCGAGTGCGTTGCCGCTGAAATCCACTCTGCTGCTATAGGTCATATGCACCACCAACCACATAGAGGCACTGGCCAAGCGATCAGCGGCAGACAATATGCCCAGTATTTCATCGATCTGTTTAAAACGCCCTGTACACAGAAGTTGCTGGCAAAGATCAAACACTCTCACCTGCGTTTCATCCCGGTGTTGGATCACGCCGTAACCCTCCGCCCAGCGCGAAAAGGCACTGTAAGTATCACGATATAACTTTGCGCGCTGTTGTGTCCGATGATCGTTTTGTTGATCTATGGCATACATAGAAATTCCTCAATCAGCCAACGACTGAAATTCATTCTCAAAAGAAAAGTGATGGTGTACGGATCGCAACATGGCCGCTGCCTCATCGGCGGCCACTACCCAACATTGCACCGGCGATACCGGTGACGATAAAAATAGTGGCAAAGGAAAGCTAGCAACGGGATCTTCTAACGCGATGCCTAAATGGGAAAGACCGGACAACAAACGACGGCAAATATCGACATTGTTTTCTGCAATACCACCGCTAAGGACAATACCGTCCAGCCCCCCCAGAATGGCGAAATACGCGCCCAGCGTTTTCTGGAATCGATAACGGAAAAGCTCAAACGCCAGTTGGTGTTGCGGTTGTTCGCTTGCAAACAAATCCGCCATGTTATCGATACCGCCGGACAGGCCCCGCCAGCCGGAATCGTGATTTAAAATATAATCAGTTTCTTCGGGCGACCAGCGTTCCTGCCGCTGCAACCAGGTCAACAAACCTGGATCGATCTCGCCGCTGCGCGTGCGCATAAGCAAGCCCTCATTAGGCGTATACCCCATAGTCGTATCGACTGGTTTGCCGTCGCGAATGGCAACCATCGAGCAGCCGCTCCCCAACTGCGCAGTCACCAGAGTGAAGTGTTCGGTATCGGGATTGATTGTCTCCCAGTGTGTGACCATGGACTCGTGGGCAAATCCGTGAAATCCGTAACGGCGTAATCGATATTTCTTAATGAGCGCGGCAGGCAGCCCGTAACTCTGCGACACCATCGGCAGGTCGCTGAAATACTCACTGTCAAAGACGGCAACAATGGGAATGGAAATCCGAGAATGTCGAAGCTGATCGATTAATTCAATTGCGGCTTCGTTATGCAGTGGCGCTAGTGCTATCAGGTTTTTCAGCTGCCGAAAATTGTCGTCGTTGATGGATACAGGTTTAAGATATTCAGAGCCACCGTGTACAACTCTGACGATCACCGCGCGAACATCATGATTTTCCAATACACGGGTCAGCAATTCTGCTGCCTCAAAATGTGTTCGCGCATTTGAATGATCAACACGCGTTTGTCCCGCTACAATTGGTTCCATTGCACTCTGAGATTCAAGTACCGCCGCATTATGCACACTCCACTTGATGGATGAACTACCCGGATTCAATACCAACAGAACGGGATTGTCAGAGCGCGGAAAACGGGTCATCAGCAGGATAATCCGTCGGCTTACTGTAAGCGGTTATAAATGGCTGCCAGCAACCACCCGGCGATGCCCGCTGACACTGACCAAGCCACCAGCCCCGCAATAACGCCAGTGAGTGTCAAGTGCCAACCCATGTCATTCAGTTGCATATGCACCATTTCCCCAGACATGGATAACATCATGGAGGGCATTAACATCACCAACAGGCTGCAAGCCAGCCATAGTATCGCCGCTGTAATCGCGCTGGACATCCCGAATTTGAACGCATTAAGTGTCATGATTATTCCTCCGTTTATGGTGTTGTATCTGTAATAAATTAGTGTCTCTACATATCCCCGAACCGGTTGGCAGACTGCGCCATACGCATCATTTCGTGTTCCTCCAGCGACCGGAGTGATTCCATCAACTCCTTGGCAGAGGGGATATCCGCCCTGGAGGCGAGATAGCGATACAACTCAATCACCTGCTGGTGCTGATCGACAATCACCTCCATGATTTGTGCAGCATCCAGCTCGGCAAAAGGGGCGTCGCAATGTGCATGTCGGACGATGGGATGCTTTGCCACATATTCGTAACACCAAGTGTTCAGGGCATGTTCATCGCCCGAGGTTTCGAAGCCACTGACAACTTTTGTGAGACTTTTTTCGTGATCGGACAGGTAGGCAAGAATCATTCGTGCCCGCTCATCGGTGTTCTTGTCCGCGCAATGGGTTAGACACTGGCCAAGCTGTTGGTGAAATTCCTGGGTCCAATGAAGAACATCTTTTAAGGTTTCGATTTGCATAGTATTTTCCTCTTGTTCTGACCTGACTCAATTGTCACAAACGCAAAATGTCACGGTATCCCGCCACTGCAACTTTATATTTTGTATTTTCCTGTAAATGCACTCGCAGGCCCTCTAACGCTTCTGGATCACCATGAATTAATTGAATCGGTGTGGTATCTGCTAATTCTGACTGCGTTAACCATTGAGTGAGTTCGAGGTAATCGGCGTGACCCGATAGGCCTGAAATAACCTCAACCGTGGCGCGAAGGGGTATCCACGCACCGTGAATTTTTACCGCATCGACGCCTTCCAACATTTTTGCACCACGAGTACCGCCCGCTTGATAACCGGTAAACAATACGGTGGTTTTTGAGTTATCTAACAGGCGTTTAAAATGGTGAAGAATACGCCCACCTGTGGCCATGCCACTGCCTGCAATTATGATGTGTGGAAAAGCCTGCCCAGCAATAGCCTTAGATTCATCCACTGTCCGGGTGTAAGTCACAACATCACACATGCGATGGCATTGCTCGTGGGTTAGACGGTGTTGATCACTGTACTGACAAAAAACATCCGATACCTTGATTGCCATAGGACTATCGAGATAGATTGGCATTTTGGGAATGTCGCCCTTATCCATCAGAGTCGCTAATAGATGTTGCAACGCCTGCGCTCGCCCTACCGCAAAGGCCGGAACCAGTAATACGCCGCCACTCTTTGCGACACGGTTAACGACAGCAGCTAATTGCTGAAAAGAATCTTGCGTATCGTGCTGGCGATTGCCGTAAGTAGATTCCATTAGTAGCAAATCTAGCTTAGGCAATGGCCGAGGTGGTTTCATCAGCACATCATCAAAACGCCCGACATCGCCGGAAAAGCCAATACGTTTGCTATCAGCCTCAAGAATGATACTCGCCGCACCAAGAATGTGGCCTGCTGGCTGTAGATGAAAACGGATATCGCCTACTTCCCCCTGCTCATCAAAATCTACAGACTGGAAAAGCGCTATACTGGCTTCAGCTGTTTTTCGATCATAGAGAGGTTCAGGATGTGCGTGTTTGCTCAAATTATGTTTGCTGTAGTATTTCGCATCTTCTTCTTGAATATGACCACTATCGGCTAACAGGATTTGACACAATGCTTTTGTCGCGTGATGGGTAAACACCGGCCCACGAAAACCACGTTTATACAAAACGGGGATGTAGCCAGAATGGTCCAAATGCGCATGGGTTAGAATTACCGCGTCAAGGTTTTCAATATCAACCGGTAGGGGTTGCCAATTTCGTTCCCGCAACCATTTATAACCCTGAAACAATCCACAATCGACCAACACTTTGGTGGTCTCAGTTTCGACTAAAAACTTGGAACCGGTAACAGTTTCGGTACCACCGATAAAGGTAATTCTCATAAGGCCTCTCCTACTTATCCTGCGAATTAAGGCAGCTATTGATTGGGTCAATTAACAACGGTGCTATATCGATAGCATTTGAACGATGACCAATGGTGTTACTGGTCACCAGCGATTCCAAGCCAGCAGACATTAAATCGGCATCAACTCCGTCGGCGAAAATTCCGTGCACGGCAACGCACTGAATGCTGTGAATACCAGCTTTTTTTAGAGTTTCTATGCATTGGAGAATGGTCTGTCCGCTGGATATAACATCATCAATGATCACCGCTGTGTGTGATGAATATTCGCTAATATCGGGCAAGGTCACTTCAACCCGCCGATCACCCAAGCGTTGTTTAGCGCCGATGACAAACGGATGGCCGCTGTAACCCGCAATGCCCGACACCCATTGCTCGCTTTCGGCATCGGGACCAACCAGCAATAAATTAGTTCTAGTTTTCAACCACTCGGCCAGCGCAGGTGCTCCCTGTACAACACGAGAAGGAACAGAGTAAATCTCATCCAGAGAGTGGTAGCGATGTAGATGTGGGTCAACGGTTACCAACCAATCAATATGCCGGGAAATATCTGCAGCAAATATTTTCGAAGTAATCGCCTCACCCTCAACAAATCGACGATCCTGACGCATATAACTAAGGTAGGGAGCAATCAGGCCGACACTAGCGGCACCTAGCTCTCTCATTGTCTCGAGCAAAAAGATAAGTGGTAAATATTTTTGGTTGGGGTGGGATAGATCACAAATGACCACACAACGGCGATTTTTAACTTGACTGACAACTCTAAGATAAGACTCGCCATCGGGAAATTCGCGTGTGGCTATGGCACCTATTTCTGCATCCAACGCAACAAATAACGACGTTACCAACGGATGATCTTGCAAGGAAAATATAATAGGCTGTTTATTAATGGATTCGACTTGTCTATTCATCACTATTATCGCCACACTTGGGTTCGATGGTAAAAATTGACGACTGCTGGTGATAAAAATCCAATGCGTAGTCGCGCTCACCAGTACTTTCGGTCATCAGAGTAAATAGAGGAACATCATTAGATACTGTGTCACCCAGGCGGACATGTAGACGTAAACCAGCCGTGTGGGTTGAGGGCGCGCCAGCTAACTTTGCCAATCGTGCTAATTGACGGTTGTCGATAGCGGTTAAAGTTCCTTCGCTTTGTGCGTATTCGATGTGCTGATATTTTGCTGAAGGCAGGTCTTTCAAACCTCCTTGGGCATTTACAATGCGTTGAAATTGTTGCCACGCTTTGCCCCCATCAAGTATCTCTGCCGATTTTTCCAAGCTTCTCTCTAAGCTTTCCCCATTTGCTAGAGAAAATAAATGCGCTGATAAAAACAGCGCGCGCTCACGCAAATCTTGAAGATCGCCAGCACTTCCTTGTAGTACTGACAATACATCACGCGCTTCCTCTACTGGCCCGATGCCCCGCCCAACAGGTTGGCTACCATCAGTGATAACACAGCGAATTTGGATACTGCAGGCCGCGCCGACATCGGTAAACAGTGAGGCGAGACGCTCTGCCTCTTTATGGGTACGCACTTTCGCTGTGTCACCAACGGGGATATCAATGACTGCATGGGTGGATCCCGCTGCAATTTTTTTGGAAAGAACTGAAGCAATAAGCTGCCCTTCTCCATCCAGATCCAAGGCCCGTTCGATACGAATTAACAAATCATCAGCAGGGCTTAAGTTGACCGCGCCGCCCCAAGCGAGGCAGGCGCCTGCTTCAACCACTACTCTTTGAATATCAGCTAGGTTTAGAGTGACGGTAGTTAATGATTCCATGGTATCTGCTGTACCAGCAGGGGATGTGATTGCTCGCGATGAGGTTTTTGGAATGAGCAACCCTCCCGCACTAACAATCGAAACCACGAGAGGCGTAGTGCGATTACCTGGCAGGCCACCAATACAATGTTTATCAAATACTCGTGTGTGACCAGGCCAGTGCAGGCGTTTACCACAGTTAACCATGGCCTTGGTGAGCCCAACAATTTCATCGATGTCCAATCGACTACCGACACAGACGCTCAGAAAACTAGCAATTTCAATATCGCTGTAACGATGATCACTGATGTCTTCAATTATCCTCGTAATGTCGTCATCACTAAGCTTTTGACCAAATACCTTTTTGCGCACAGCACTCAGTGAAGTCACTACTGGCGCATGCTCTACTAGAATTTTGCTATTAGGGGTTACATGGAGGCGCTGTAATGCAATATGTGACAAACCTATGGTGCCGTGAGACAAAACCCTTTCGTCCACCACGTTCAACGTCGCAATAATGGAACGCTCTTTATACGAAAGTGAAATACGGCTGCTGGCAGCGAAGCCCTCCGCTAAACAGATATGACAGTCGCGACGCATATAGGCTACCGGCTCTTGATGTGTATTGATGCCCATATCAACCACACTCAGATAATCGGGAGACGAATCCGGTATCTCGATGCGATTTTTCCGCTGATCGATTCTCATAAACTTTTATCCATTAAAAGTGAGCGAATATAATCAGGAGCGGACTTAACAGAAGATAATTCTGATTTTGAGGCGACGCTATTGAGCTTTTGTTTAAGTTTATTCAACCCTTCTTCTAGTGATTCAAAGCGATCCTGTGGTAGCTGAATATTCCTTTGAGCGCAGACTCCAGATGTACCAGCTAAAAATAACAATCCTAAAAGTGGTTGTCGAAATAGCATTCTTCTACATTGATCCATATTTCGATATCCTGTTAGCGTTTATTGTTAAATCCTGGAGGCATCTTGCTGCAACATGCGGCTTCGTGTTTGGCATTCTCTTTTATGTTGTCGTCAGTCTGTCGTTGCCAACCAAGCTTTGTCCGGCTCCACCAACTGTCTTTAATGACGCCACCATGCTTCTCCACAATGGCGATCATTTCATCGATGTTATGATGAGACGCGTCGTAAGCGACCCGAAGCGTTTGTTTATCTTCATTCAACGAAACATCATCGACACAAGGAAGCTGATCGATTTCTGAAACGATCGATTGCTTATTACTTTGATTTAGCCCTGACAAAGTCAATGTATGTTTAGCCATAAATCCAGGATTTATGCCCAGTCGATGTTCAGTCATAGTTACACCTTGTCCTATGTCAGTTGATACCAGTCTTTGGTTGCGGCTATTTCTTTAAGTGCTTAGGTTGGCCTTTACGCGCCTCTACCATGCCATCCATCATTTGCCCCATCATCATCTGCATCATATCCATGCGTTTGTTCATCATTTCCATTCGCTGATCCATCGGCATCGATGCGTTACCTTCTCCACTACTCTCGTTCATCATCATCATTCCCTTTTGCATAGCTTGCATATGTTGTTCAATCAATTCACTGCGTTTTTCAGGATTAGATTCTTGTTTTAGATTTTTCATCATTTCTTGCATAGACTGCATGTGCTCTTTCATGCTCATCATCATGCCACCCTGCTTACCATGTTGTCCCTGTGCCTCCATACCACTCATACCGCCTTCATGCTGCGGACCTTCGGCAGCAAATGCCATTGACACGAGAAGAGGGTAAATTGCGATAATTCGAATAAATGTTTTCATTGTTATTTCCTCAATAGGTTTGTGGTTCATCAACTTTAAGTTTTGGAAGCCACGTTGGTGTGGACTCCTTATAGCAGTGAGATTCATCACCGAATTCTTCTAACGCTATCTATTCATGGTCTTCAATGCTGATGATCATGACTATCATCCCGATGCATAGTTTTTTTCCTCGATTCGGATCTCAGATATAGATGTTCACCAGCTGCAATCACAATCATGACAAAAACAGCCACGCCGATAACATAAGGATCGGAATTCAGCTTCACCCAGACAAATCCACTCAGCACAAACAGATCCAGAATAATGGCAGTCACTGGCACCCAAGATTTGGCTTTAATATCGTCCAACAAGTAACGCAGAACGCCCCAGTGAATGGCAATATCCATGACGAGGTAGAAAACAATACCGAGAGCAGCAATGCGAGAGAGATCAAAAAATGCGGTGAGAAAAACCCCCAGCACGACGGTATATACCAGCGTGTGTTTTTGGATGCTGCCAGGCATACCGAAATGGCTGTGGGGCACCAAATGCATTTCCGTCAGCATCGCCAACATTCTGGAAACAGCAAAAATGCTGGCAAGAATGCCTCCCGCCGTTGCTGTCATGGCAATGGCAACGGTGAACCACACACCATATTCCCCAAATACAGGACGCGCCGCCGCAGCCAAAGAGTAATCTCGGGTTTCGATAATTTCGCTGAGAGAAAGGTTGCCCGCTACCGCAAAACCAACCAGCGTGTAAATAACAACACAAGCAGCGATTGAAATAACAATGGAACGGCCAATGTTTTGGTGTGGATCAATCACCTCGGAACCACTATTGGTAATGGTGGTAAAGCCCTTAAAGGCCAAAATGCCAAGCGCAGTAGCTCCGAGAAAGTTTCCTAACGTTCCTGGTTCGCTCTCACTGGTAAAATCGATTGCGAGGCTGTCCGCCAGTAAAACACCTGCCAGACCGATAATCAGAATGCCGCCGATTTTCAGCATGCCAATAAAACCGGCAAAACCTTGAATAAGGCGATTGCCCTGAAGATTAATAACAAAGGCCGTCAATATGAGTGCCACACCCAGTATCGGCACCATAAGACCGGATTCATCACCACCGAACAGTTGCATCGTGTACGAGCCGAACGTTCGAGCTAGAAAGCTTTGAGCGATGACCATTGAGAAGTACATCAGCAAAGCATTGAACGCGGTGGGTAATCGATCACCATAGGCTTTGTGGAGATACATACCTATGCCGCCCGCAGAGGGATAAGCATTGGATATCTTAATGTACGAGTAAGCACTAAAGGCAACGATTACAGCGGCTGCCAAAAAGGCCAATGGAAACAATGAGCCTGTCATTTCGGCCATTTGCCCAGTCAGCGCAAAAATACCTGCACCGATCATCACTCCGGTGCCTAACATTATTGTTCCAGACAACGTTAAGCTGCCTTCATCGTAATGCGTAGTGCGATCCTGATCGCGGGACATGGACTCTCCTTAAACGGATTGTGTTTTTTCAGCAGTAAATCTGGGAAACCACGCTGGTGTGGATTCCATGTACTGGCGATAGGTATCACCAAATTCGTCCAGTGCCATTTGTTCTTCACGTTTCGCCAAACGAACATACACAATAACCAATATGGGAAACATCACTACAGTAGGTAGCGTTGGCCACTGCAACAGGAATCCGAACATAATCATGATGAAGGCAATATATTGAGGGTGGCGACAACGGGCATACCAGCCGGTGGTGGCCAAAGAACGAGTTTGCTGGGCCTTATGTAAAACGTTCCAGGCCGCTGACAATAAAAAGAAGCCGAGAATGATCAGTATATTGCTGGTGATATGTAACGGATCCCAGTGAGCATTGCCTTCAAACCCAAAAAGGGTATGCAGTAAATGGCCGTTCTCATGAGAAAGAAAGTCCACGCCGGGATACTTTTCCGCCAGCCAGCCGGAGAAAAAATAGATCGTTAGCGGAAAGCCATACATTTCTGTAAATAAAGCGACGATAAAGGCTGAGAAGGCACCAAAACTTCGCCAATCTGTTTTGGTTTGCGGCTTGGCAAAGCTAAACGCAAAAAAGATAAAAATAGCGGAATTTAGAATAACCAACGTCCAAAGCCCATAAGCAGAATCACCGTGCATTGTGTATTTCCTTCTGTAAGTTTGGTTTGTTAGTGGTGATGGTTATCGCTCTTCTTACGGCCATCTTCCAATCCTCGCTGATAGGCATCTTGATCAGACTCTTCTTCATCGTGACCATGACTGCCATGCCCACCATGACTCCCGTGCCCACCATGCATAAAAATATGCATAAACGGGCAGGCCAATAAAATGAGAAATGGCAAGTACTGCCAAACATGCTGACTATGTTCCATCAACAAAAAATAACTGGCAGCGGCAATCAACCCCAGCGCAGCAAAACCTTTGGGTGTAAACCAAAACGAACTCTTTTGACTAGTCATGACGCACCTCGTGATAGTGAAAATCTTCCTGATTGGCAACTCTTTTATCGTGAATCCACCACAGCTGATTGACGGGAACAACACTCACCAAACCCTCACTATCAGCGTTAGTATGTGCCACATCGACAATTAACTGCGCAATATCCATCGCCTGATCGGCTTTGGCATAAACTTCCATTTGAATATGTTTGATCAAATGGTTCTCGTTAAAACTATCGAAATATTGACCTCGACCTCGCACCGGATGCAATGTAAAACCCGATACCCCATGCCGAACGAGCGCATCCTCTACGTCTTTAAGTCGAAACTCATCGAAGATCGCAGTGACTTTGTTAATTTTCATAACGCCCTCCTATTCCACCGTGATCTGTCCGCGATACATCTGCATTTGACAATGAAAGGCATATTCACCGGTGGACAACGCGGGTAGTTGGATTGTTTTTAACTTATTCAATGGCAGGGTGTCGCTGATTTGTAAGTCCGGGATCAGCAACGCTTCCGAACAAGGTGATTGATCTTTGCGCATGAATTTAATTTCTACGGGTTTTCCGGATGGCAACTTAATCCGCGATGGGTGATAGGTACCGTTTTCTACCAGAATCACTAAGTCGTCTTCGCCTAATTCAGCCTCCTTGGGCTTGTACAGCCAAAACCACCACACGATTAATCCAATTAGCACAACGCCTGCAATATTGATAAATAACATGTCGTGCTCCTATTAATGTTCTTGGGCTTTAAATAAGCGCAGTCGATTGGCATTTGTTACTACCGTCAACGATGAAAATGCCATCGCCGCACCCGCAATGACTGGATTGAGAAGTAATCCAAAAAAGGGATACAACACACCCGCAGCAAAAGGAACGCCCGCCACGTTGTAAATAAACGCACCAAATAAATTTTGTTTTATATTGCGCAACGTCGCCTTGCTAACGGCAATCGCGTCGGCAAGTCCGTGCAGTGAGCCGCGCATCAAGGTGATATCGGCACTTTCAATAGCGACATCTGTGCCCGTACCGATAGCAAATCCCACATTGGCAATAGCGAGCGCGGGAGCATCATTAATGCCGTCACCGGTCATACCAACAACTTCACCCTGCATTTGCAGCTCTTGAACTTTTTTGGATTTTTCTTCCGGCAGCACTTCAGCAAAAAACTCGGTAATACCAGCTTTGTTGGCAACAGCTTTGGCAGTATCGCGATTATCACCAGTTAGCATCACGACACGAATACCGCTATGTTGTAGCCGCTTGATGGCAGCAATCGAATCTTCTTTGATGGGATCGGCCACGGCGATAATCGCCGCAAAGGTATTGTCGATGGCAAAGTACATCGGTGTTTTGGCATCCGCGGCCAAGGCCTGTGCTTTTTGCACGAAGGCACCCAGATCGATGCCACGTTCGCGCATCAATTTTTCATTGCCAAACAATAGCGTTTTTCCATCCACTTCGGCTTGTACGCCATGACCTGCGATGGCGTTAAAATTGGATACTTTTCCGGTTTCAATACCGCGTTCCTGTGCAGATTCCACTATAGCCATCGCCAGTGGATGCTCGGAACCGCTCTCCAATGTGGCCGCCAGCTGCAAAACAGTTTGCTCGTCGTACTCTCCGGCGATAAGTACATCTGTTACTTTTGGCGCGCCCAACGTAATGGTGCCGGTTTTATCCAAAATCATGGCACTGATTTTTGAAGCGGTTTGTAGTGCGGCACCATTGCGTATCAACACACCCGCTTCAGCCGCCTTGCCAACCCCGACCATGACTGACATCGGCGTCGCCAACCCTAAGGCGCAGGGACAAGCAATAATCAGCACAGTAGTCGCCGACACAATGGCGTAAGCAACAACAGGATCAGGCCCAAAGTTCAACCAAATTAGTGCACTGCTCACCGCAATAATCATGACTACGGGGACAAAATAGGCCGAAATAACATCCGCCAGCCGCCCTATCGGTGGCTTTGAATTTTGCGCGCGTTTGACCATATTGATGATTTGCGCCAGCGCCGTGTCTTTGCCCACGCGAGTGGCCTTGAATAATATGGAACCCGTTTTGTTGATAGTGCCCGCGGCCAGGGTATCCCCCACGGCTTTTTCAACAGGCATAGGTTCACCGGTCAACATGGATTCGTCGATTGCAGTGTGACCTTCAATAACTTCGCCATCGACAGGAATTTTTTCACCGGGCCGTACCCGAACAACATCGTTTAACAACACTTGGTCGATAGCAATATCCATTTCTTTATCGTCGCGAACGACACGTGCAGTTTTTGGCTGTAAACCAATTAAGCGTTTAATCGCCTCCGAGGTACGTCCGCGCGCTTTTAATTCCAAAGCAAGACCCAGATCGATCAAACCGATAATAATCGCAGTCGCCTCAAAGTAGACATGCCTTGCTTCCTGAGGAACCGAACTCGGAAAAAACACAACCACCATTGAGTACAACCACGCAGTGCCGGTACCCAGGGCAATCAACGTATCCATGTTGGCTGAATGATTAAGAAACGACTTCCAAGCGCCAACAAAAAAATGTTTGCCAGAAACAATCAGCACACCCAACGTCAAGATGCCTACAATCCCCCAGACAACTTGCTCACCCGTGGTATTAACATTCATTTCACCGGTAATGAGCGCGTAAGCCATCAAAGGAACGCCCAGTGCCAGCGCGATCCAGGTTTCTTTCATAAGACGTTTGTAGTACGCCTGATCCGCTTTTTCTTTTTCGTCCAGTGCATCCTCTTCAGTCTCTGCTGAATGTGACTTGGCGTTATAACCTGCTTTTTCTACTGCTTTTATCAGGTCAGCCACATTGGCATCGCCGGTTATTGAAACAGTGCGCTGAGCAAAATTCATCTCCGCTTGGTTAACACCTGACACTTGCTTTAATGCGGCTTCAATCTTTCCGACACAACTGGCGCAGCCCGCCCCTTCGATAATTAATTCCTGATGCATCGATGAAGTTGCTGACGCCGAACTTTCAGGCGTTACAACCTCATCATCACAATGGTCCTTAGCAGTATCAGCAATAGATTTATTCATTTGTCTTTTCCTTAACGGTAAGCCTTAATCTTTCGTTATTCTGCCTTGCTGGCCGAGAAACCGACATCTTCCAACGCTCTAATGAGTGTTTCTATTGCCACATCACCAGAGACAATGGCCGTTCCGGTTTGTAAATTCATCTGGGCTTTCTCAACGCCATAAATAGACAATAAAGCCCGCTCAATTTTTCCGACACAGCCGCCACAACTTGCACCGTTGACGGCCAGTACATGCAGTGGTAAAGCTGTATTATTGGTTTCAGCCACTAGATCATTTCCTGTATTGCGTGTTTTTCCTGAACAGCAACAGCCGCCACTTTTTTCGTTTTTTATTTTCTCGTTTTCTTTTGTATTCATCACACTTACTCCTACGATTCTGCTATAAAATCTTCTATAAGATGGCAAATCATATGGCCAGTGGGTGCTCTATCTGGTTTTCCACCCCACTCATCAACTGCCGACACCATCCGCTCGCGCAACCGCACCATTTCCAGAAATCGCTGCTCGGTATCGTGTAGGCGCTGATCGATCAATCGTCTTACAGTTGGGCATGGCGATTCTTTTTTATCTGCCTGCGCCAATATTTCCTGAATATCATCGACGGTAAACCCAAGCTGCCGCGCACTAAGTACAAACTTCAGACGGCTAATATCTTTCTCACTGTATTCGCGATAGCCATTACTTTTGCTTTTTTTAGGTTGTAGCACCTTGATGCGTGTATAGAAACGTACCGTATCAGGAGTAACACCCAAGGTTTTCGCCAGCTGATTCACACGCATTAGCTTGAGCCCTCTGTATTTCTTTTCACAAAATTGACCGACAACAATTCATTTCTTTGTAGCTACATAATTAACCGATAGCAGTATTGATAAATTCACAACCAGCGCTCCTTATCTGCGGTCTGACTGCTAGGACTAATTCACGGTACACCCGTGTCCATGACACAGGTCAAGCAAAAAAAATCAAACTGTTTATTTGCTTCTGTAAATACGTTTACAAACAACCTGTTTTGCTAGAAAAAACAAATTGTTCAACTAAAACAATGCCCTTCAGAGATTACAGGACTGAATCTGTCACTAGCATGATCGCAGGATTACAAAGCTGTAATCGTACTGTCATGTATGATGTGTACTGATTACTTGTGTCCGACCATTGTTACGTAGAGTTCGTATTCAGACTGATAACGGGATGGATAATCAGACGCCAATCGATCCATCACGCCGGAGGTTAATTAAGCAAGTTTTGGAGGATGAAAAATGCGGGGGGGCAGACGAGACAGAAGCAATGAGGAGTGATTGGGAAACCGAAAGGACTGTAAATCAGTAAATGCGGAATTTAAGGAAGAAACTAAAGTTACAAATATGCCAGTCGCCGAACAGGAAGTAGCGCAGGCCGAACTTGCTGTACAGGCGGAGGCGCAATGGCTGGATTGGCAATGATCACAATGTTTAGTGCTGGACGAGCGAACCTTGTCGCTAGTAACTGCAGCGCCCATCTCATGACACCGCATTGTTGAACGACTCAACAGCGCGTCATCACTTTTTACATTGCCATGATCCATACTAAGCTGTTCGTAATTCCCACTACGAACAACAGTAGTAACCTCACTTGCATCCTGGATGCGGTGTATCGCGGGATCATTGTTCATCACTATCTTCACAGGTGTCATAGCCATAAGCGGCTGAGTTATCAACGCCCATAACACTAATACCATGCTGAAATAGTGAACCATTATTAACTCCCTTTTTATACAGCTCGCAGCGTACACCGCCCTATTTCTGAATCATTGATGTAAATCAACAGATTGAACCGCTGGAGCAAATTATTGATATAGACTTGCAAAAATTGTAAAGCGCGATGCAATCTACGCTTGATTGATTGGAACGACCCTCTGAATGCAGTCGTTCCAATGACCGCTTATTCCTCAGTACTAAGCGCCCTCGCGCGCCACAATAAATAAACTGACGGCAACACCAACAGTGTTAATATCACCGCACTCAGCATTCCTCCCACCATGGGGGCGGCGATACGGCTCATAACTTTAGTCCCCGCCCCATACATAATGGGCAGCAGTCCCACAATATCCGAAGTCCGAGCCAGTATCGGCAACGCCATAATTACTTCCATTTCTGCTTGTGTGGTTATCTACCTGTTAGTGGGGTTCGCTGTTTCCAATAATCTGTCACTTGATGAAATCGTCGAGACCAAAAACTACTCTTTGGCCGCAGCAGCCAAGCCAGCACTCGGCGATATTGGAGTTTGGCTTACCGTTGCCATCGCAATTATGGCAACGACCGGTGAAATCGCTGCAAGCATCTTTGCGGTTTCACGTATGCTCGCGCATGCTAACGGAAATGAAACTTGCACCTCATTGCCATATTGGCATGCCAGGAAGTATTCAAAAGCACACGCGGGTTTACACCGGTGTATTGGGCTTAATTCTCACAATATTCTTTGATCTCACACGCATCGCAGCTTTAGGGATCGTATTTTACTTGGTCAGGATATCGCTATTCAATGGGGTGTTCTTCGTCACTTGCGTAAAGATTTAAAGGCAAATGCAGTGATACCCGGCATTTCCATTATTTTAAATTGGGCGGTTTTGGGTGGATTCGTTTAGGTGAAAATACATTCTGACCCTTTCGTTATCATCGTTTCCATACTAACCATGATGGCGATCTTGATTATGAATGGGGATTTCTCAAGCATGGAAAAGCAATAAAATAAGCATGCGCATGGTGCAATCGACTAATCGATTTGGGATATGTAAGTGGCCGTTTTTTGATTACAGTCACCAAAAGCAAATTGAGATTAACGGAACATTAACCGCAGTCGATTTTACTATGATGAGTTTATTAGCCCTGCACGACTAATGATCCGCAAGATGAGGTACTGCCCCCCTAATTTTAAAAAATATTATCGGTCGTTGATTCAGTCGTCAGTCTGGAGCAAGGTCAGCAATAAAGACTGGCGCGAAGCCACCACCCTCAGTTCTAAAATTAGTTGTTTGCCCTTGATAAAGACGGGCCGCCAATAATTGAATATCACCGCTGTATACATAAGCTCGAAGATCCATCTTCAAAGTCGTTTCTTGTCCATCGACCAATATACCTCGCTCACTTGGTATCACTATTTTTTGCGCGACATAGTCACCTTGCAATATATCATTCCATACTCGCTTGGTGAGTTTGTCGCCACGATAAGTCGCACGGCTACCAAACCCCGCAGTTGGCTTGAAAAAGAGTTGCTTTCGCTCTTGCCATAGCTCCGCGGCGTTCTCGCTCGTAACTTCTCGTGTGGCTGGAATACCTGCTTGTAAAATAGCAATATCCCCTTTTCTCGCGCCCAATTTGGCTAATGCATCTCCATCACTTAACAAAATTAGGTTACGTTTATTTGCGTAGATTGCGTGATGATATGGATTTGGAGTCACAACTACTGCATTAGTTTCAAAAGCTTGGCGCAGTGATAGATTTTCTTTCTGTTCTAACGTGAAATCAGTTAACCGATTGTAAACTAAATCAATAATCTGATTTTTATATTGAAGTTTACCATCAATAAGTTCTAGCTCACTAGGGTCGGCAATAACGGCGGTTAATCCTGCTTTTTCGAACAAACGTTGCGCCATTACAAATTCAGGATATAAAAATTGTTGCTTTGGATTTTCATCAATAATGGCGATGACTTTGAGCGGCTTGTCTTCGCGCTGTAATGCCCACTCGTGTAAAAACATAGCCATGAACCCTGCTTCAAGGTCTGTTTTTAATGGTGGTAAAGGTATACTTTCTACTCGACAGCATTTTATTTGAGCACTCACCAGCGCTGCATTTAAAAATGCACCACCTGCATTGGTATTAATTTCTATAAGTTTTGGGCCTTGCTCACTCATATGAAAGTCATAGCCCATAAAGACACCTTCGGTCTCCATACCATTAGCAGCTATTTTATGGGCTTGCTCTAATACTTGTTGCTCGTATCCAGATAGTGTTACAACTCGTGTAATAGCACCAATAATGCGACGAATTTGCTCTGCATGATATGGCGATATAAAGACACTCGTGTTCGAGAACAATTGTGGGTGGGTGGCGAGCACATCTTCATTTACCACATCGGCCTGCAAAAAAGTGTGAAGTTGTGTGCGATCCAATGTTTTACAAAAACAACTTCGATTTAAACGGTCTGCTGTACTATCACTCGAGGGCTCACTTCCGTGATCAGTTAATTCGGTTATACTACTCATACAGTTACCCATTTAATTTTTTTGTTAGAAATAGACAGGTGCATTTAAAAATGCACCTGTTTGAGTTAATGGGAGACACGTTTTTTCCACATAAAATAAACTGCGGGCAAAACTAATAGTGTTAACAATACAGCACTGACCATACCGCCGACCATCGGTGCGGCAATACGGCTCATCACTTCTGAACCTGTACCAGTCCCATATAAAATTGGGAGTAAACCCACAATTACAGCCGCTGCTGTCATCATCACCGGTCGAACACGAAGTCCTGCGCCGTCGGTAACAGCCTGACGCAGTTCATCCAATGACAAAGTCTCTTTACCTGCCTGCTCTTTAGCACGAAGCCAAGCTTGATTGAGGTACACCAACATGATCACGCTTATTTCTACGGCTACACCTGCCAGTGCAATAAAACCCACACCTACCGCGATAGAAAAGTTGAAGTTTTGCCAGTACATAAGCCAAATACTGCCAATCAATGCAAAGGGTAAGGTGCCCATTAAAATTGCGACCTCAATAAAACTTCGGAAGTTAATAAAAAGCAAAATGGCAATAATGGCCAACGTCAAAGGAATAACGTAATTTAATTTTTCTTTGGCTCTTTCCATATATTCAAATTGACCCGACCAACCCACTGAATAACCCGCTGGCAACTCAAGTTGTTCTGCTACGATTTTTTGTGCATTTACGACGTAAGTGCCGACATCGATGCCGTCAATATCAACGAATGTCCAACCATTGATCCGAGCGTTTTCACTTTTAATTCCTGGAGGTCCGTCGGCAATGATGACATCAGCAACATCACCCAAGGAAATCCTCTCACCTCTGGCGGTGACAATAGGAAGCAAAGCAAGTTGCTGTGGAGAATCCCGATAGGACTGGGGGTATCGTATATTAACTGGATAGCGTTCAAGCCCTTCTACCGTTTGGGTAACGTTCATACCACCAATAGCGGATGCAATAACTTCCTGCACATCAGCGATATTCAATCCATAACGAGCCGCTTTAGCGCGATCAATATCCACATTAAGATATCGTCCGCCCGCAACACGCTCAGAGTACACCGACGCTGTGCCTTCTACATCTTTGAGTATCACCTCTAACTGCTTGCCGATATCTTGGATAACCGATAAATTCGGACCGGCAATTTTTATCCCCACGGGGGTTTTAATACCGGTTGCCAGCATGTCAATGCGGGTTTTAATGGGCATTACCCAAGCGTTTGTAACACCGGGTAGTTTTACTAGAGCATCAAGTTCCTTTTTTAAAGATTCGGTCGTAACGCCATCTCGCCATTCACTCTGCGGTTTTAATTGAATGAACGTTTCGATCATTGTCAGTGGCGCGGGATCGGTAGCGGAATCTGCTCTTCCTATTTTCCCAAATACGGTAAGTACTTCCGGCACACTTGCAATTAATTTGTCGGTTTGCTGCAGCAGCTCACGGGCTTTACCAATTGAAATGCCTGGGTAAGTGGTGGGCATGTACATCAAATCCCCCTCATCCAATGGCGGGATAAATTCGCTGCCAATCTTTCCGAGCGGCCACATCACCGTAGAAAGGAGCAATACAGCGATAACCAGCGTCATTTTCGGAAAAGTGAGCACCTTTTTCAGTACCGGCAAATAGACGGCCGTAAGAAAACGATTGATCGGGTTCTTATGTTCGGGCAATACTCGGCCCCGAATAAAGTAGCCCATGAGAACAGGGACCAAGGTGATTGCGAGTGCGGCCGACGCCGCCATGGCATAAGTCTTAGTAAATGCCAGAGGACTAAACATCCGACCTTCTTGCGCCTCAAGCGTAAACACTGGGACAAAACTCACCGTAATAATGAGCAAACTAAAAAATAAAGCAGGCCCGACTTCTGAAGCGGATTCAGCCACAATTTGCCAGCGATTTTCGTTTGTCAGTGGCGTTTTTTCCATATGCTTGTGCATGTTTTCAATCATGACGATAGCACCATCGATCATCGCTCCAATCGCAATCGCGATACCACCCAAGGACATAATGTTGGCATTAATACCTTGTGCATGCATGATCATAAATGCGGTGAGAATGCCGACGGGTAAACTGAAAATGGCCACTAAAGACGAGCGAATATGAAACAAAAACACCATGCAGACCAACGCCACAACCACAAATTCTTCGAGCAATTTGTGCCATAGGTTTTCCACTGCACGCTCAATCAATCCCGAACGATCATATACGGTGACAATTTCCACCCCTTCTGGCAGACCTTGTTTTAATTGCTCCAACTTTGCCTTAACGCCATCGATGGTTGTTTGAGCATTTTCGCCAAAGCGCATCACCACAACTCCGCCAACGGTTTCACCTTCGCCGTTAAGCTCGGCAATTCCGCGACGCATTTGTGGGCCGATACCGATATCCGCAACATCTTTTAGTAGAAGAGGCGTACCGTTTTCATTAACACCCAGCGGGATATTCCTAAGGTCCTCTTCACTCTGTATATAGCCGGTCGCCCGAACCATATATTCGGCTTCGGCCATTTCTACTACAGAAGCCCCTACTTCCTGATTCGCGCGCTTAATGGCCATTTGAATATGCGATAGTGGAATACCAAACGCGCGCAGCTTTTCTGGGTTCACGGTCACTTGGTATTGCTTAACCATTCCGCCAATAGCAGCGACTTCTGATACGCCTGGCACGGTTTGCAACTCATATTTTAAAAACCAATCTTGCAAGCTGCGCAACTGGCTGAGGTCATGTTTGCCTGTTCTATCAATAAGTGAATAAATGTACACCCAACCCACACCCGTAGCATCCGGCCCCAACTGCGGCTTAGCGGCAGGAGGTAACGAAGGTGCAACTTGACTTAAATATTCCAATACACGACTTCGCGCCCAATAGAGGTCCGTTTTTTCATCAAAAATAATGTAAACGAATGAGTCGCCAAAAAAGGAATAACCACGCACAGTAACCGCGCCAGGCACTGACAACATGGCTGTCGTCAGTGGATAGGTCACTTGATCTTCGACCACCTGTGGCGCTTGTCCGGGGTAAGAAGTTTTAATAATAACCTGGACGTCACTTAGATCCGGAATTGCATCCACCGGTGTTTGCTTCAAGGAAAACAGCCCAACACCGACAAGAATAAATGTAGCGAGTAGCACAAAAAAACGGTTGCCCACAGACCAACGAATAATGGATTCAATCATGATCTATTGCTCTCCGTGGTTCATTTTAGAGTGATCCATCTGACTATGGTCCATTTGAGAATGATCAATCTCGCCATTATCCGTTTGACTGCTAGTTGCCTTTGTTTCATTCATTTGACCATCGTTCATTTCCGTATGATTCATTTGACTGTGATCCATCGTGGAGTGATCGGCTGCTTTCGAAGCATCATCCTTTTCGGGTGCTGAAGACATAATATGTGTTCCCGATATTTCGTATTGGCCACTGTCCAATTTGGTGATTTCCATATGTAAACGTGTTCCGGGGGACATAGCCTCTATATCCACTTTAGGATTCACCTGAAAATCCATGGTCATGACTGGCCACTCCCAGGCATCAATGGCTTCGTGGGTGACTGTAACCATTCGATGATTGAGCATAAGACTTTGGATTTCGCCTAGGACCCATACCGAACTTGGCTTGTCATCGCCATGATGCATACGTTTGAAATCCGAGGTTTTGCTGGATTCAGAATCTAAGAGAAACTGCGCCGACGTCACGACTTTTTCACCTTCTTTAAGGCCATCGAGTATTTCAGCAATGGATTGGTCCTGCCGACCGACCTTCACGGCAACCGATTTAAAACTGCCTTCTCCAAGTGCGAGAACGACGCGATCCTGATTCCCCGTACGTATCAATGCTTCACGTGGAATGACCCACAGAGGCTCGGAGCTGTCTGCATGCACCGAAACTTGGGCAAACATATTAGGTTTAAGCGCTTCATCTGGATTGTCGAAACGCAAGCGCAATCTTACCGTTCGAGTCTTGCTGTCCAGAGTTGGGTAGATATAGTCGACGCGTCCTGTCCACGTTTTACCAGGTAAATAATCGAGGGTCATCGTGACGGGATCGCCGACGCCCACAAGGGAGGCTTGACGCTCGAAAATTTCCGCCTCAACCCACACCTGGTTCAACGCACCAATACTCAACATGGTCGTGCCAGGTTGGACAAAAAAGCCTTCTCGGATATTAAGGTTATCAACCACACCTTTTTGTGGTGCATAGAAGGTCACTGTTTGTTGGATCGCGAGGGTGCGTTTGAGTTGCTGAATAAACGCCTTCGGTATTTGTAAAGCTTTCAAACGATCTTCTGAAGCCTGAATTAAGCGCGAATTTTTGCGGTTTAAGGCAAGCAATAACTCCTCCTGCGCATTCACCAATTCAGGTGAGTAAAGTGCATACAGTGGCGCTCCCAAATCGACTCGATCCCCCGCTGCTTTCACGTACAACTTTTCAACCCAGCCGGAAACGCGAGGATGAATATGTACGAGCCTATCTTCGTCATATTTGACGTACCCCACTGTGACAATTTCACTGTGCAGAGGCTTGCGCTCGACCAGCCCAGTCCGCACTCCGAGATTATTAATCACATCAGGCGAAATACTGATCGTACCGGGCCCTTCGCCATTCGCCTTTTCACCACCTTCGTAAACGGGGATTAAGTCCATGCCCATGGGTGATTTACCAGGCTTGTCTCGGCGGTAATTAGGGTCCATTGGCGCCACCCAATACTGCGGTTGTTTTTCTGTTGCGGCGGCTTTTCCACTGTTGGATTCACCACCTCCGGCAAATATCAAAGTAAGCGCAATACCTGCGATGAGGCCCCCAATTGCTGCCGCGATAGAAATGGGAGTGAGTTTTTTTGAGTTATTCATGGTCAATTAGCTCTCCAGAAGCACTGGACACATCGGTCAGTACTGCGCTATTTTTTTTGTGGGACGGAATCAGGAAGTAGTTCAGCTGTGCAACGATTTTGTGAATGTCGACCTCGACATTCAGTGCCTCAATACGCGCATTGAGTTCGGCAATACGTGCACGAACCACTTCGGCAAAATCACCGTCGTCGTGGGTGTAGGCAGTCAATGAAGCCTCCGCCTGCTCAGACATTTCTTTCAAAAGCCGCGAGCGGTAGAGTTCTCGTCGATCAAGCAAGCGGCGATATTGACTTTCGGCCGTTTCAAAACCCGAACGCAATTGACGTAGCACCAAGGTACGTTCTGTTTTAATAGCTTCGCTTTCTGCAGTGGCTGCTTGCACTTGTTTGTCTTGACGCTTGCCGGTGAACAGCGGTACGTCCAAACTCACCCCTACAGAGAAAAAATCTGCTCGATTATTGCCCATTGGATCCGCATCACGATACCCATAGCTAGCATTGATTCCCCATTGTGGCTTATAGCTTTGCTTAGCCAGTTTCACCCCAGATTCACCGGCACTGATTTTCTGGTCAATACTTCGAATCTTTGGGTGTGCCGTCAATATTTGCGCGAGTTTTTGGGTTCTTATGACTGTTCCGGTTTCATTAATCAGGGGATCGTTGAGATGCCCTTCCCCCAAACGTCCCGGCATTTCGATATCCAGCTCATAGCTGGAATCTGCCAACCACTCCCCCAATTGTGCCAATTGCGATTCCCGTCTTTGTCGCAGCATCGTCAAACGGTCTTCCAAACGTGTCAGTTCCAGTTGCGCTCGAATCAGATCTTGCTGCCGCGTTCGTCCAGATGCGGTGGTGTAACTCGACTCTGCAACGTCTACAAGGTGCTCAAACAAGCCTCGATCTTGCTGTATTAATGCGATAGTCTTTTGACTGCGATACACCTCTAGCCAAAGTTGCGCCACTGTCACCGACACTTGCGCCTTTCTATCTTCACGAGCAAAGGGCTGCATTTGGCTCATCTTTTCCAATGTCTCCTGGCGCAAGGCCAGTGTCTTGCCTCGCGGAAACATTTGGCTGACACCCACTTTAAACTGCGTCATCCCTTCCTGTGCAAAATCGAAGCTATCGATGGGTAAATTAGCAAGCCCGAGACTGACCGTCGGATCAGGCAGTGTTCCCGCATTGACACTCAAAGATTCTAGGTTTTCCTGACGAAATCGGCTCCCATCAAGCCATGGGTCTTGTGATTGCGCTTTTTCGATGGCTTCCAGCAAACTGTATTGCTCCGCATGCAACTCGACTGACATGCCGCTCCAAACCAGCGCGAACGCTGCACACAATGGGCGTATTTGGTATTTTGAGTTGTTGATCATTGATGCTGCTCCTCAAGGGATGCGACGTTTGCATATACCTCAGTAGTACCGTCCTTTTTCACCAACATCACATGATATGGACTAAAACGATCCCCCATTTCCATCCCCGGACTACCCAACGGCATTCCTGGCACACTCAGACCGATAGCATCTTCAGGCGGACTTGCTAGGAATTGCTTGATAAAGCGGGAGGGAATATGCCCCTCAAATACATAGCCCGTACTAGATACCGCAGTGTGGCAAGATTGATATTGAGGCAAAATCCCGTATTTGTTTTTAACAGCATTTAGATCAGCCGGATGATGAAGATTTGCAGAAAAACCATCCTGCTTTATGTGATCAATCCATTTACTACAACATCCACAACTGCGGCTCTTGTAAACATCCAACGTCACGGTAAACTCACTTGATGATGCCCCGTTTAAAGAAGTTTTCGAAGCGTCTGAGCACGCGACCAGCCCAATCAGCGGAATCAATAAAAATAGGTAACTTAGGCGTTTTAATATGAATGGCATGGCATTCTCCCATTGCAAAGCAACCCGAGTTTAGGTCAGCTTGAAACTGGTATTAGTGGGAGCTATTTAACTCCCGTTAGATAACAAAGGGGGAAACACCCAAATTTCAGGCGTACTTACCCTGTATTAACGGGAAATGGGAGGACGATAAAGGGAAATTGGCTCAACGCCAGAATAGGCAGCCGTATAGTCGAGGAGATCCAAACTTGATAAGTCAGTACTTATCGGGGAATAGATAGCAACAATCATTGCAGATAACGAATAACAACTGGCCATCGAACAGACCTTCCCTTCACAGCAGTCATTGACCACATGAGAATCTTTGAAGGTAGCGACAGATTGATGTGAATGGGCCACATGATCGGCTGCGGTCATGCTATCCACCATTACCGTTTGAGTCCCGGAATGCATATCCATACAGGATGGGCGAGCAGCAGCAAATGACTGGCTAACTATCGCCAACATCAGCCAAACAACGCTAAAAAACTTTAAATTCCGCTTTACCATATTTCCACAAACAGTAATGATCCAACAAATTAACAGTAACGCAAGAATACCGCTTCGTAAAGCTTGCAAAGTGATCCATATCAACGATATGACCAGTTTGCCCAACAAAGGGACTTCAAAATCTACATCAAAGAACCCTTAAAACAACTCGACTTCCAGAAATCAGCTAATAGAGACAGTCAACTGCGGCCCATTTAAGCGGTTTTGTCTATTCGGACTCCGTCAATTTGTAACTGTTACGCGAGTCTTTTTCAATCACTCCGGCCAGATACAAGTTCATCAGAACTTGCCTAATCTGATCGATATTAAGTGCATAGCTTGCCGCCTTGATCTTCCGAATAACGGGCTGCGCCCTACCCTGAATAATATCGTCGGCGAGGCAAGCCATCTTCTTCCACGCCTCAGGATCATCCATGGTCGTTTCTATTATTGTATCGTTATCTGTTCCTGTATTTACTATTCGTTCATCACGCCACACCGAGTTTGCCAGACTGATCGCCCCTAAGGTAATGACTTCTAGCAACAAAGCCAGCAAGCCATAGAAAATATTCCTTACCAACTCCGTACTAACATCAAATACTCGCCCTAACACTGTGAAGAAGCGGGTAATCGGCACTGTTTGTATCGCCACATCTCTGCCAACATCTACAGATAGCTCCATCGATTTTATTAATGAGCCTTTTAGTTCACGTATTCTCTCAGCATTTTTTTCCCCTTCAACCCACTGTTGGTGATATTCACTATTCAAACGCTTCTCCAACAAACGTTCGTGGTAATTTATTTCCTGCTTAACTGCATCAACCTTCTCTTGAAATGCCTTATATTCCATGGACACCAATCGGGATTTGTTGATCTCGATAAACTCAGAAGAAAGAAAAAATGCACAACTAGCTAATAACGAAAATCCTGTGAGAACCAATGCAATAACGCCATAGAAATAGCTACGTTTCCTTTCAGACCAAAATAAATATTTACCAAAATCGATACAAACCCCGATCAAAATAAACAAACATGCTGACAAAAGGCTTTTATTTAAACCACCATCAACCACAGCATCACTGAAATAAAAACCCGACAAAGAAAGAGAAAACATGCCCGTTAGAACCATACTAACAAGGCAAAATGTGTACTTAACAATCTGAGTTAGATAGATCACCAGGCAGAATATCTCACAGAAGAAAAGCCGAAATAATCCAACTATCACCCTCCATGGTATACAGTTTTTCTTTCCGATAAGAAAAAAACTTTTTGACAATCAACAGCGTAACACCCTGAAACCCCACTTCAATAGTCGAATTATTATAGGAATTATTTCCCACAAACCTCAATACCAATGCCTAAAACCTAGGTTTTAATCCGTTTTTTATTAAACTTTCTTACATTTTTGTAAAGTTTCTCAACGTCATTTACCTGCACTATCAATAGTATTGAATTGCTTATTAACAACATGGACTGACCGACTGTCAGGGAACGATGGAGTTACAATTTATGGGAAATTTCGAAGAAAAGATGTGCCGATCTGCGGCTAAAAAATTGATGTCATCCCTAGAATCACTTCAATCCATTCATTTTGAAACACACAAACTCTCAGACGAACTACTCACCACACTATCCAAACTCAATCTCACTGAACAAACGTTCCTTGTTAGTCGTGCACGACATTATTTGCTTATCGACATCAACACTTCTGCGTTAAAACGACAAATTAAGGAACTAGAATCCAAGCGAGAAGAACAAGAGATCGAAGATACTTACCTTTTGCACGGCGCACCATTGGTGCTTATGCGTCGACTATTCGGTATGCACGCATCTGAATTTTCCCGGCGTCGAAATATTCTAAATATTCGAGGGGCTGGAAGTGGAAGGCCACCTTCGTGTAATGAGGAGACCGATCATCTAGTCTGGAAACTATGGCAACACCATAAACAACTCGAAGAACGTCAGCGATTTTTAAAGATTGCCCACCAAACAGGCTTGGACCTTCATCTTATATGGAGTACTTTACGCGACCATATTGATAAATAACTATCAGAAATGTGACCTCAGAACCTCATTTTATTAGTGTAAATGCAGTACAATAGCCGCATCCCAAATGGGCTCTTCCCCTAAAAGGAGAACAATGGATGTTTACTCATAGCTCACTCCGTATTTCTTACCTCTTGACCATGCTGCTCTTGTCTACATCTGCAATTGCGGGACAAAACTGGGAGTACCTGGTCAAAACCTACCCTATGCTAGGCAATGACGACGCGCTTACCCAAACACTGAATAAATTGGGTCAACAGCAGTGGGAACTGGTTAATTGCGCCAAAGGTAGCGCTAAACTTACTTGTGTTTTTAAGCGCCCACTCAAAGAGGGCTAATACTATGCGCTGGGTAAAACTCCTTTTCGTGCTGCTGATAACCTTGGTATTAAGCATTATGGGTTATTGCTATCGTGCGATTCTGTTTATAGTGGACATCATCGACGGCGGAGACGATGTAGATGATAGCGCGCCGACCGATCAAAACATCTGGTATAACTACCGCACGGGCGAGCTTGATCCAGTCAAGCGTATCGATGGTTTATATGAGGAAAAGCCATAGAGAAAAACGCCTATGAAACAAAAGTCCCATAGGCGTTTAGATTGATTGACTAAAGCAATCCACGCTCAGCAAATGAAACTGCTGTGTTATCACCGATAACAAAGTGATCCAATACCCGAATATCCAGCAGACCTAAAGCACTCGTCAGCCGTTCAGTAATACGCTGATCGGCCATGCTTGGTTCAGCCACACCCGACGGGTGGTTATGGGCAAAAATAACAGCGGCAGCATTTACTTTCAACGCGGCTTTAACGACCTCGCGAGGATATACACTGCAGCCGTCTATCGTACCCACAAACAATTCTTGATATTCGATCAATCGGTGCTGACTATCCAAAAACAAACAACAAAATACTTCTTGTTGTCGCTCTGATAACTGCAAACACAAATAATCCCGTGTTGCCTGTGGTGAAGTAAACACCTGATCGCGTGTTTGCAATCGTGCATATAGCAGATGTTTGGCTTCAGCAATCAACTGGTTTTCCTGCTCGAATGTCGTTTCTGAGGTATACAGTTCATTCGAAGGTTTAACGGTTTTCATGATGTGCTCCCATGAGAATAGGGAACACACCAGGCCCTTATGGGAACGGTAGTTCCCATAAGGATGAAATGGACAGTATACTAATGCAAAAAACAATACTGCCCTGGTGGCGTGTTATCCGTTTGCGACTTGAGACGTCCCCTCCTGATCATCAAAAGTGCGCTGGTCTTCATAGACCAGCTCACCGTTAATTTTCATGGAGTGAATTCGCGTCAAGAAGCCACCTATTGCAGCCCCTAATTCACCAGCACGTTCACCTTGTTTATAGATGAATGCCTTGGCACGAGGGTTAGCCATATTAAAACGAATCAGCACATTAGCCTCCTCAGCTTCGATCGCCTCCCGATGTTCAAGAACAACACCGAGGACGGTTTCAGACGAGATAATGAGATCGTGATACTCATAATGCACATTTTCCGCTGGACCTTGGATAACTGATACTTGAGCCGCATATCGCTTGAGCTTACCTTCAGCACCGAATTCACGAATGCTGTTTAGATAGCCGATGCCATTGGCATACTCGTTAAAGTACCGGTTGTTCTCTGCGGAGGCAGAGGGTTTGTTAGTATTTTCAGTGGGTTTACTCATAGCAATGCTCCTGGTTCAATGAGTTGATTTAATAAAAGGAGCGGCTGACCCAGTCGGGGCAACAAGCTCCCCGGTTGGGTGAGTGAACTCAGATCATTCAGTGTTTCGGTAGAAATCACTGCATACCACGCCAAGGCGTTGATCCTGATATGTAGGGTGCTATTGAGACAGCAATAGCCACTGTTGATAACTGTTAGGTTGGCTGGCAGTGTCATTTTCTTGCTCCTTTCTTTCCCTTAAATCGACCACCTAACCTTGGATTGATACGCCCGGCACCTGCAGTACCACGAGTAATTGCCTGAGTGGCCCCATCAAGCTGTGACGCAGCACGAATGCCTGCCAAGCCCAGATAAACAGATAGCAATAAAGGCAATACGAGATACAGTCCGCCTGTTAAAAAATTAAGGATGATGCGCTTGAGAGTGAGGTCAGTACTGAACAACGTGGTTACACTGCCAGGGTCGGGATAAAACGCTTGAATTAAATTTTGATCCACCCACCAGGCAAAGAACCACAAAACCGTCCAGAACTTAACCGCAAACAAAATTAGTGCGCCAAGAATCAACAACGAAAACTTGTAGCGACTGATCAAAATAAAGAATGGTAATAACGCATAGAGGCCCATCAAAATTAGCGACTGAACCATAGGAGCTGCCTCAAGAAATACACGCAAATAAGCTGCAAAAGATACGCTGGTTTTTCCAAGGCCGTATGCAGCCAAACCTTGTTGCGCTGCGTTTTGCACCGACACCATAATGCCTGGATCGCCGACACTGAAATCCACCATATTGCCGTAAGCGAAGTCATAGCCCCGTGTGGTCCAACGCGGCGGTGAGTTAATCAGCGCAATCTGAATCACCGCATCACGACGTGGTGCAGGGTCCCAACCCGGTTCAGCGGCCGCAGACAGCAAATCAAGATCACCCAACTCATTGAGAATCGCTTGCTGTATTCCCTCCCACCACTCGGTGCAAAAGGGCTTTCCATAAACAGGATTATTAGTCGCGTCCCACTCCACATCCCGGAGTGCCGACCAGGGATAACCCTCCCTCACAGTATCGGCACGAATGCTATCGTAGTATCCCGGTATTTCCTGATACACGTGTGAGCCTATCCAGTCGGTGTCGGTACCACCATAACGATTCAGCAACGAAGTAATTGCTGCACTACTAGGACGTTCGGCCAGGTATTTGGATCGAGCCTCAACAAAACAGTCTCGAAAAAAATCGTTGATCTCATGTTGCAAATTAGGATCTTGAATGGACGCATCGCGCAACTCATCGACATAGCCACGAAAATCTAACGTTGGCGGCACATCATCCATCACCGCGCGATTAAAGCCGGAGCTAAAACTCATCACCGCAAACCAAAACACCGGCACATTTACCGCAACCGGTGCAGCATTAAACGAAATTCCACCACCATAAGTGGTGCGCGAATTATTAACCGTTGCCACTGGCTGAGCAGGCGTTCCAATCACCGCCCGAGGGGTAAACGAAAGATCGACAGCGTTCAGTGGGGTTGCCGGTACGGCGGCAATCAGAATCACAAAAAAGGCAACAAAAAACTCCACCTCAACAATACGCAAGGTCGTATTGCCAGCTTCTTCTGCATCTTCACCTGCATACGAACGAATAATGGTATCCAGCAAAATACCCAAGAACGGTAAAAACACAATACCGGTTGCCACCAGCACATCCCAAATACTGTTATAGAACAGCCAACCAAATAACGTGGTGTAGAGTTCAAGTGTGCTATCAACAGCCATACCGCTACCCCACCCACCTGAATAAAGCAGCCAAGGGGTTTTGCACGATTAACACTTCATAAAAAATGATGAGAATAATTAGCGGGCGACGATTGTATTTTCGCGAAGCTCCTGAGTATTTTCGCGTAAGCTGATAAATTAATCGCGGCCAAAACACGATTAGCAATAAGTAAGCAGCTACACGCCACCATCCTAACGGCAGTCCCTGTATCAGCAACCCGTAATTCTGCGTCGAATGACCAGCCACCCAAAAACTGGCCAGCACCCCGGCTATAAACAATAATGCCAAAGCAACTGCGGTAATACCCCAAACTAAAAAATGACGCTTTAAAAAATACAGTTTCATTGCTCCACACCGCCATTTTTTAAGGGGCGAGGATCGGCTGGCGCCGAGGCTGGCGTATTGACAGACGACTGCCGGATCGCATTGTCCCGCAGTAATAGCTCCACAACTGTCGAAGTAACAAACTTATTACGGGCGTCTTTCTCGAAGATCACATTACTGATTTCGCTTTCTAGCTCGTCCAATGCCTGTATAACTTCTTGTTGTGCAATCTCATTAGCTGCAACATAGCCTTCTTTACGACCTGCTAATAACAAGCGGCGAATAATCATGGCCTCCTCCATAATCCTCGCTTCAGCAATTTCCTGACTGAGTTTATTGATGACGATTGATATTTCGTCGGGAGATTGATTACGAATCGCAAGAATAACCTGCAGCGTTACAGCAATACCTGGCGCTTCGACTTGCTCAAGATTTTCCCGTGTAGGCTGTGTTGAACCTGACACCAGGTCCACTAACAATTGCACAATATCTTCGGTAGTCTCTTCGATATAGGGGATTAATCCTTTTCCAGGTCGTGTTCCTTTAGCACAACTGTCACAGAGTCCTACCTCAATCTCACCCAGCACATTATTAATCCACTCATCAACGGCATTAGGCCCAGAAAAATGCTGAGCAAGAGGGGCACTACTTGGTAGGCTACTGCTAGTTTCGGGAGGCCGTTGCGACAAAATATTCAGCCCGGCCTTAGCAACATCGGACAGCACACGGATTGGTGGCTGATTAAAGCCACCCGCTCTCAATCCACCCACCCACTCGATACCCTCGTTAGGCGCGGTTTCAGCATCATCCACTGCATCGTAGATATTGGCACCCCCAATGCCCACTGACCGCTTCCAGGAATCACCCCAGCTCACCGACACCCATTCATCAAACGGATTCGTGTTGTTGGCAATTTCGTATTGAATACGCTCACAGCTTTTAGTGGCAAGGGAGAATGCCTCGTTGGCACGCAACAAGGCATTTTGAAACAGGTCATACAGACCGGGATTGGCTTTTTGAAGAATGTAGCCAGGTAAATTTGCTATCGCGGCTGTTGCCGCCAATTCGATTGCATTGACCGCGTTATCAACACCATTTCGTAAGTTGTCTAACGAGCTTTCAATAGCCACCATCGGGTCAAAACCACTACAACTGAGCGCCGAGGCCTGGCCACTGAGCGACAAATCAATCGTAGTGATATTGAGACTTGGTGGAATAGCGATATCCCGTCCACCACCAATTTTGTAGTAAAACAAGCTGTCATCGCTGGGGGCTTCTGCGGCAATTAGTGGGTGGCAAACTATAAAGCTAGCGATCAGAATCACTAACCGACAACAAAATTGTGTAGTGGCGATCATAAACAAATCCTTACAGGAACAGTAAATAAGTAAGCCCCTTTTGCCTCACAACATTCATAAGGACGCCACAAGGTGAAGGCGTATCGATTGTCTTCTGAATGACGCCCGTCTGACCACGAGGTGCTCATCACATCATTTTCACCAAAGGCATAACACTGCTCATCAACTTTCGGAGCCAGCATTTGCCATACTCCCGTACTGGGATCGTTCTCTACCAACTCGCCTGGCAACCAGGTTTTGTTATAGCCATTACCATCTAATGCGTTATAGATATGTGGCTGACGAGTTTGTGTAACAATGTTGCCAGCCCGCTGTGCAATAACCGCAGCCGCTTTTGCATCATCTTTCTGATTGATAAACCCAGTGCGCGGCCAAACAGGTCCCCATTGTTGTTGAATGCCATCACCTACTACACGTCGACCGGGTAGTAGCTTTTGCAAATACAACATTTCAGGTAAACCAAGACGCCAGGTTAAGGCATCAAGTGAAGACAAAAGGTAGGGATTAAAGGACTCTGCCTCAGAGGGACAGTAATAACCTGAGTCACCAACAGAATCTGAGATCGACGAGAACGGATGACCAATGGCAGTGACTTCTTTAAATCTCAAGCTTTGGTCCGTAGCGGGATTACCCCCTTCGACGCGATGCCCCCCGCCAACCAATGCACCATGAAAGGTACTAACAATTCCGCTGACGATTCCCGTATCTAACGATCCAAATAACGACTCCATTTCTTGCCATGGATTGTCACCGGGCTCGTCATACACGCTGACGACCAAATCGGGATTGTAATGGGCAACACGAATACTGGTTTCAATTTCACATTCATAAATACTGCAGCGCAACCAAACACAAACGCCGGTTATGCAATAATTCAAACAAGAGCGATCCAATGTAATCGTATCTACAATATCAGCCGTTGTTATTGTTGTCGGTTCAGCTTCAAAGGCGTGAACTTTGTATCCCGTCAACATCAAAACAATTATCAACAGTTGAGGCGCTTTATTCATTGGCCACTCCTTCTTGTTGATCCTTTATCCACTGCCGATACTGTTTGGTTGCCTGTTCTAGATCGGTAACACCATAAATCACTACTTTTCGGTCAAAAATGATCACGGGAAATCGATCAAGTCCGTAGGCCATCATTGTGCCAAGCGGAAGGTACGCTTCACGTAAATTAGCATCTAGTTGAACTCGACCAATTTCGGCGACCCTTTTCTCAACCATTGCTTGGGCAAGCTGCTTATCATTAGGTAGCCCTTTACTAAGTTGACCCTCGATAGACTGAACACTATCGAGATCAAGGACGACTAATTCGAGCTGCCCTTCAGGGGTCCGAATATCGTTCCTTTTCACTAGGTTAATTGGTCGTTGGTGAGAGGTAATTGCGATAATTGATCGTGGCCAAACTTCCGTACCTGCTTCCGATACTGCTGCAGCACTTAAAACAACTAATACAAACAAATCTCGCATCTGTGGCTTGGGCACAATTCTTCCTCTTAAATAGGATTAATTGACCCTATGATTAATCAATCACCAGTACAGAACGATAGAAAAGCTTTCAACATCGAAGGTAAGTAATATCCCACGATATTGACTTATTTTTTCCTCAGGACTTGCAATCCATATTGACTCTATAGCTGCTATAGAGTTTATAATTGAGAATAATAATTGTTATCAACAACTAATCTCATGGGAGATAATTCCTAATGCTAGCCCGCCGGATCTCACCATTTAATTTTCGCAACATAGCCATCAAGGCTACGTTATTTTTAATAACAAGCTCGTTTATTACCGGATACAGCACCGCCTCCCCCGCTGAAGATACTGCAAAGCTCCGGCAGCTCGCTCAACTGGCGGAATATATAGGTGTTGATTACAGTGCGGCGGTTGATATGGGTCAGGTAGTGAACGCGGGCGAATATCAGGAGATGGTTGAATTTTCTGATCTGTTGGTAAACAGGAGCGCTTCTAAGCAGGGCGCTTTAAAAGGAAACGAGGCTATTGCCAATCAGGCTTTGAAATTACAACAAGCCATCCAAAATAAAGGGAATGTCAGTGATATTCGGAAATTAAGTGCCAATCTACGAGAGTCATTATTAAAATTAATGCCGCAATTATCATTCCCTCAACAACTTTTACCTGAGACTGAAGTAAATACCCTCTTCCAAGAAAATTGCAGCACCTGCCACGGTATCTCTGGAGAAGGAAACGGCCCCCTAGCAGCACAGTTAGAACCACAACCAACGGATTTTACGAATAAGGAGCGCGCCAGCAATCGATCGATACTGGGGTTATTTGACGCTATCACCAACGGAATCGACGAAACAGCAATGCCATCATTTGCACAAATGGCAGAGCAGCAGCGCTGGTCATTGGCCTTCTACGCAGGCAAATTAGCCTTTCTTTCGAGTCAAAAACCTGCTGGCGAAGACTTGTCCCTCTCTTTGCAAGAAATGATCAATCATAATCCAACACAATTGATGGCTAAAATTCCAAGAGAGGGCAATTTGGCAGTGGAATGGCTTCGTGCAAACCCAGAACGACTATTTGTCGAACAACAAAATCCACTTGCCATCACGCGCAAGCAACTTAAATTAGCGTTTGAAGAAAACCGAAAAGAAAACTACAGCGAAGCCGCGAATCTGGCGGTAAGCGCCTATTTGGACGGTTTTGAATTAGTTGAAAACAGTCTGGACGCGCATGATACCGAGCTACGTAAAAGCATGGAAGCTAATATGATGAAGCTACGCCAGTTGTTATCTCACTCACAAAAGAGCGATGAGCTCGATGAGGCGATGACAACAATCTTACACCAACTGGATGAAGCTGAGCGTTTACTGGACGGCTCGGTCTTATCCGGCGGAACTCTGTTCACCGCCAGCCTGGTTATTTTGCTTCGCGAAGGGCTAGAGGCGCTGCTAGTTGTAATCGCCCTCATGACGGTACTGGTAAAAACGGACCGTAAGGATGCTCTAAAATATGTTCATTTAGGCTGGATTAGTGCGTTAATTGCCGGTGGCGCTACTTGGGTTGCCGCACAGTCACTCATCACTATTAGCGGTGCTAACCGTGAAGTCATGGAAGGTGTTGCAGCGCTATTGGCTGCTTTAGTATTACTCTATGTAGGCATATGGATGCACAGCAAAACCCATGCCGATCATTGGCAGGCTTATATTCAAAAGCACATTAACGCCAACCTCAAAGCAGGAACGCTTTGGGGACTTGCGGCACTCGCTTTCGTTGCAGTTTACCGCGAGGTGTTTGAGACAGTTCTATTTTATGAAGCCCTACTAACACAGGCTGTCACAACACAATATTTTCAGGTCGCTGGCGGCTTTATGTTGGGCATGGCTCTTTTATTCATTCTCGCCTGGCTACTGATCCGTTACTCAGTCAAACTGCCGATCAGCAAATTTTTCGCATCCACCACTTACCTATTGCTAGCACTGTCATTTGTACTAATGGGTAAAGCCGTAATAGCTTTGCAAGAAGCAGCGGTCATCGGCATTTCGCCGCTACCCGTTCATTTTGAATTTGGCTGGATTGGAGTTAAGTCAACGTGGCAAGGATTATTTGCTCAAGCATTAATTCTATTTGTTTTCGCATTGTTTATTCTTCAGTCAAAATTCAGACAAAAGTCGCAACAGAAATAACGCTCTAACCAGGCTTGCATCATTCGTCATTTTTGGTTCGCTGATAAATTTTTCAGAATACCGCACTCTTTTACAGTGCGGTTTTTTGAACAACTATCTCGCAGTAATTTTAATTGCTTTTGGAGATGTTGCAGTTCTTTTATACGCAATGCTACCTGCTCGACATGAGTATCAACCATGTTATTCACATCATCACACTGCATACCCGGTTGCTGGTTTAGATCCATAAGTTGCCGAATTTCAGCCAGCGAGAGATCAAGATTACGACAATGCTTGATGAACTTGAGCTGTTCTACAGTTGCCAAGTCATACAAGCGAAAATTACCGTTACTGCGCCGCATCGACGGTAATAATTTTTCTTTTTCGTAATACCGTATGGACTGTACAGAACACCCTGTTAACTTAGCTAGTTCACCAATTTTCACTGCACCCACCTCAACGTTTGACTCTATAGTTACTATAGAGTTTAAACTGCGTTCCATTCAAAGTAAAAAAGAGTTGCACAATGACTGCTCAAGACAGTTGGCAATCAGTAAACAAAGTCGAAAATGGTGATATTTTGCACCCTGGGGGCACTGAAAGAGCCTTTGTCAGCCAATTCGTGGTCGCTAAGATGGATTGCCCCTCTGAAGAACGTTTAATTCGAATGGCCCTGGAAGGCCTTGAACAGAAAGTAGCGTTAGAGTTTGACACACCAAATCGAAAGCTGAAGGTGTTTCACAGCAGCAATCTGGAAGATATACAGTCACGGTTAGAATCACTTGGTCTGGGAGCCAAGCTTGACAGCACTCTCAACATTGATCGCAGTGAGTTCTCGCAAGCTATGGCGTCTGCGAATACGGCGAATCTAAAAGAAGGCATCATCCTCAAATGGCTATTGGCCATTAACGCCACCATGTTTGTTATTGAATTATTTGTCGGTTGGTTGGCACAATCCACCGGGCTCATTGCAGACTCTCTGGATATGTTCGCCGATGCTGCGGTCTATGGTGTGGCTCTCTACGCGGTAGGACACAGCAACCAAAGGAAACTGCAAGCAGCTCACTTTTCCGGTTGGCTGCAGGTAGTGTTAGCA
>ERZ1027208.137-NODE-137-length-37739-cov-17.956719_pt1 | contig 37739 bp, 41 predicted proteins | sample MGYA00520867_ERZ1027208 | MGnify/ENA primary metagenome ERZ1027208 (study PRJEB33311, sample SAMEA4378413) | marine metagenome | biome: Marine biome; feature: Fjord; material: Water | collected 2014-07-20T08:00:00Z/2014-07-... | depth 75 m ...
GCTTGCCTAGTAGGAGCTGTCCCTTTTTGACTACCAATAAATTGATCTACAACAAGCGTCTGTGAAACAGTAGGAATTGTATTAGAAGGTGTTGTACCGTATATGTTATCGTAAGTACCACTGTTTAAAGAAGTCATCCCAGACGTAGCTTTTTTAGCAGAATTATGTACTATTTCAAATTTATCAGGAACACCTTGAGCATTAACCAAGAATGCCAATAAGCCTCCTGTCGGGCTTAAATCAACATTACTGTCTGTTATACCCATTCCTCCTGAAGATGCAGCGGAACTACAAGCAATAGATGTTGCAACACTAATCCAATCGCTAAAATCCAGTAACATAGCTGTATCTGTATCTCCATAATTACTTATTATTATATCTCCACTTATAGTTATAGAGCTTTGATCTGTAGTAGTGTATACAGCGGTTAAGCCGGTAGTATCAACATCAAATCCATTATCATTTGTAAATGTTATACCTACAGGATCCGATATTGTTAAATTAGGAGTTACAGTAAGCGCTGTAGCTGAATCCACAGAAACGACCGTATAATCTAATATCGATTGTGTACCTCCGTCTAAATTAAATCTCATACCAGCAGTTATACCTGTTGTGCTATCTAAAGTCATAGAAGTTCCTGAAGCGCTAGTAACTTGTTGCGTTATAGACTCATTCCCTTCCCAAACCACATTTGCCAAAGAATTAAATATACTTAAAGGATCACCACTAACAGAACTAATAACCCACTGAAGTGTAGCTATAGAACTAGACGACCCAAGGGCAGGTTCAGATATACTAGTAAATTGTTGTACAACGTTAAACCCTCCATTAAAAATACTAGACGGCTTTGGTTCAAATACTATTTCTCTTAATCCTAATTGACTAACAGTTAAAGGGTTAGGTATTACGCTAGACCCAATATCTCCTGAATATGTAAACGTCCAAGTTTTCGATGCTATCGTTGAAGGAAACTCAACTAATTGTTGTTGATACCCAGAAGCATCCATAGTTACATTGGTAGCTACGTTTAATGTAGTAGCGCCATCAGTAGCTGTAATGCTATACACAGCTCCTTGTATACCGAAAACTTCTAAAGTTCTAGTCACTCCTAGTTGAGGAACAAACCAACCACTGTAAGGTATTGCTGTAATTTCTACGGCCTGTGTGAATATAGCCTTAGCTGCTACTTGAAATGAAATTGAATCCCCGGCTACATTTTGCAACGGGTAAACATAATTTACATTATAAGAAATATTAGTTAAATTGTTTTCTGAATCATAAGTAGGTGTTTGTGCAATAGTGTAATTTGATTGATTACCTGTAACAATATTTGCAGTAGGTGCTTCTAAATAATAACCTGTATCCGCATTGTATGTTCTTACAAATAAGCTTTCAATTTCTTGATATACACCTGAATTAGAATAAGGTGTATTTGTTTCAGAGCCATTACCATTAATATTACTAGTAACGGTTGCGTTTATAGTTCCTGCTATAGTAATTAAATTTACATCAGCATCTCCTATAACACATAAGTTTATAGTATAATTGCTTGATGGCATAACAAAATTAGTCACAAATGTTACTGTACATAACACATTTAATCCATCTTGCGTAAATACTATCGAAAGAACAGAAGGATCTGAAAACCCTGCGTCCATAGAAAAATTAGATGCAGTAGCATTATACCCAGAATTAGGTACTATTGTAATAACCGCGGTAGGATGCAGTCCTGAAACAATTGCATTTTCCGGTATTTCGTATACAATATTTGTAAAATTGTAGTTGTTATTAGTTACAGGCATGTGTTATTTTTTATTTTATTATTGTATTATGAAGGAGTACTACAGGTTGTATCTATTTTTACAGTAAGGAAATAATCCTGAGCATCACTTGAACTCCCTACAGGACTACCTATACCATCTCCTACAACATCACAATCATTAAAGATACTTAAAGCTTTTATATAATTAAAGTATTTACCTTCTTTCTTTTGGAACTCTTTAATTTCTCCTCCTTCTAAATCTGTTTTTACATAATTTACAAACCATCCAGCTTTTTGTTGTTGGGTTGCAGTAGGAATTAACTGATTAGCATTTACTTCTGCTATAGAGTACCATTTAGAATTACTTTGATATTCAACAACTCTAGACTGTGTGCCTGTATAATTTAAAGTACTAAAACCTTTAACAACTTGAGGCATTTCGTTTATAATGGCATTGAATGAGCTAATATATTGTACATTGTAAAAATTGTTATATAAAGGATTGCTTCCATGTTTCCATAAAAGACCACTTTTGAAAGTATAATAAATATTATTTAAAGTAATACCAGCTTCTTTTATAAAATCTTTCCTACTAGTCCAGCCTCCAACTCCTTCCATAAATGAAACAGTAGTGCTTAAAACAAGAGGGGTTGCTACAGAGCAATCTTCATTTAATTGATAATCTGCATCGCTGCTTAATTTTGATTGCCAATAAGGAGCTAAATTATTTAATGTTAAATTGTATAAATCTTTATCGTCATCGTAACTACCAATAGCTGTAGTGGAAGTTCTTAAGTTATCAGCAAAGAAACTACCCATTCCGTTAGAAGCTATATTAGTAATTCCATCTCTTGACAGTCTTATTACAGCTCCTCTATTTTTATCTGTAAAGTAAGTTCTAAAACCGTAAGATGCAAATGACTCTGGATTTTTAGATATACCAAATTCTCCAGCGTAAGGAACAGCTTGCCCCAATACGTTGTTGTTAGATGTTACGTTTGCATTGCCGTCAGCGTTGTATAGAGCGTCCTTGTTGGCTAATATTCTTAAGCACTTATCTTCACACAAAGATATTAAATCAGTGTCTCTGGAGTGAAGTTTTTGTATTGTACCATAAATAGGATTTAAGTCTTTCGTTATAGGTAGTGCCTGTACGAATTGATTTAATCTATTTATTCCCGATGTAGAATTATATATTTGTGAAAATATCATTCCATTACCACGTCTTTCCGCAGCATAAGGTTCATCTAGTACAGTAGATATCTTAGGCCCTTTGTCTATAGTAACTGCGTTGTAGTCATCTCTAATCCTATTAGATTCTACACCGTTACCAAAAGCAAATACATTAAACCAGTTAATATTTTTTGTAGTGTTATAATCCGCTATATTAAAAGAACTAGAAGCTTCATAGTAAAAATCTAAATCAGCACCTTCTTTAGGCTCTGTTTCAAATATTGCAGGATTATTAGTACTTAAAGTTTTGTTACCGTCTTTTTGTACTTTTTCTAAAATTTGTATTTGAGTAATAGGGTTTGCTCCTAATCTATTTGTAAACAAATCTTGATCAGAGTAAGGCTCTTCTAACTCGATGTTCCATTGATTTCTACCATTTCCATAATTTGTGTAATTACCATTAGTCCGGCTCATACCTCTCCTTTTAAACTCACGAGCGGAAGATTTTATTATATAAGGTTTACCAAAAACCCCTGAAGCGTCTGCAAATCTAATAATAGTACCAATCTTATCAATGTCAGCCATAGATCCTCCTAGCCACTTTGAAGGGTCATTTCTCTGCTCTCTGTAAAGACCATGCACCATAACAGTGAACTTGGTATTATCTGAGCATTCCCCAGGGTATTTCCAAGGACAATTTCCTCCGTGAGGTTTACGGTTACTGGTCCAACCACTAGTATTACCTTTGTCATACCAAACCGCATCTTGTGTTGTGTCATTCCCCTGATTCTTTTGTGGTAATACTTCAAAAGAATTTTTTACAGCGTAATCTGTTTGCTGTATAGGAAATGTGTCAATTATATTGGTATCAAAACCATAATCTCTGTTAATTTTTACAAAAAATCTACCTGCAAATTCAGGTAAATCCTGAGATTCTTGTTCAAATAAGGTTATTATTATTTTATCCCCATCTCCTAAATTGTTTAACCAAAAAGCCTCATTGCCTAAAGGCTCATCTAATTGTACAGAGTATTCATCACCTGTGCCTGTTGGACCACCTGATGCAATTTTATAAGTTTTTGTTGAAAAATTACTTACAGATATTCTTAATGATGAATTTGAATTAAATCCATCTCTAAAGTTTGGATTACTATCTGTACTAGGCCCATCAAATTTAAAAAATATACTGTCAAGCTGAGGTTGTGAATTGTTTAAAATTTCACATTCTGCTCTACCTATTGATTTATTGTTAATTTTAATAAAACTAGGAGCTTCATTTTCTATTGCTAATACTTTATATTTATATAATGCATCTACAGCTTTAGAAGATGCGTGTTGTTTTTTTAGTATTAAATAAGTTTCATCATCTACCTTGTTTCTTTCTGAAGACGGAAAAGATAGCCATACATTACCATCGTCAGCATTGTAATATCTATCTAAAGCTATGTTGTAGTATTCCGTAGCACCTTCTTTTATAAAAACCTTATATGATGAAGCCCAAGCTGGAGCATCTCCGGTAGGTGTAATACTTAATTTGTTTACTGAATTTGAATTTTGTATAGGAAAAGTAACAGCCGCTGTCTTATTAGTAAACACAGGTGTTTCTCTTCCGTAATTATCCTTGAATACAACACCAGCTTGATATGTTCTTAAAGATTTAACAGAAGCTATAGGTAAGTTTGTGGTAGAATCATCATCGGAATTTGGATGAGGTTGACTAAAAGCTGCGGTATTTAAAGATACACCACTTACGTCATAATTCTGCAAGTAATTACCATACACCAATCTATTACCAGTTATTTCTTGAGACTTTGCTGCTCTAGGCACATTATCCCAAGGTCGTAATATTTGATTTGATTCTACAACACCACCAAGAATTTCGTTTTCAATTTCAAAAGAAGTAGTTAATACTCCATTAACAGTATAGTCTGCCCTTTTTAATGTCTCAACGGTATATACTGCTTGGCTATTAGATTCTTTATATAATAAATCAACTTCGCTAACCTCTTCAGATCCCCAAGTAATGTTTTCGATTATAAGTTTTCTAAGATTGTTTACCATACCGGTATTATGACCGTCAGAAGAAAGATATTCAAATTCACTTCCTAAAAAAGCAACTTCTGTAAATGGTGAAAAGCAAGAATACTCATTATCTATGTACTTCCATCTATATGCAAACCTAGGAAAAACATATTCAAATAACGGTTCTTTTTCTACAATTAAACAATCCCATACTACAGGGCTTGCAAATACTTGTATTTCATTTGTTATTGATAATATCTTTATAGTAACTGTAGTGTTGTTTACCGATACTATTAAAGCTCTTAGGTTGTAATTGAATACTTCGTTGTATTCATTAGTATATGATCCTGATAATACAATTATAGAATTAGGTTCTTGTGACCAAGCTGGAGCAAGTTGACTTATAACTATTTGATTTGTACCGTTGTAATTTGTAGGTAAGTTACTGTCTGCATAATAATTAGGATCTAATGCAACGTTGTCGGACCATTGACCAAAAGTAGGTAATGATTCTGTATCACCCGGAGCAGCCGGAACATCAGGAACATATGTAAAGTTTTCTAAAGTACCCGTTGATCCACTCGCTGTGTAAGTTGTAGAAACAGGTGTTGTTCCCGTACCAGGTTCATTAGTCCCAAATAATGAGGGCGACATGTTTAAACCTAAAGATGTAATAGGTGATTTTTTAATTACAGTAACATCTGCTTCTGTAAAATCTGGTTGCCCAGTTAAATTATTTGAGTATGTGTTTTGTGAAGGTATCCATAAAGGTATTTTTGTTTGAGTAACAAAATTTACAGATCCAGTTTTAAACTTATCAACATTAATTTTCTTTGGTTCTGTCTGATCATCAGTCCAAAATAACAATCCATCAATTATATTGATACCAGTTATACGATAACCTGTTGAAAATTTTAATATGTTTTGTGTGTCAATTAATATAGGAGATACAGTATTCGAAGTTTGATCATATTCAGCAATTGCACTTGTAGTATCACTTGCTATAAACCAATATATTTTTTCGTTAGCATCATCTCTATATGTACCTATACATTCAGCATTAGGTAAATCACTTATATAGTTTGTTGTCCAAGCAACATCTTTCCCACTTCCTACTTGAAGACGAAGTTCAGTGTTACCTTGTATGTTTTGTAGAGCACCAACATCGCTTGCATCGGAATTTGCTAAATCTAAGTTTAAAGCATCTCTGTATTCTCCATTCGGAACTAAGCGTTCGTCCAGGTCTTTGTTCATTTTTCCCGATTGAAAAACTCTAACAAACTCTCCCATATACTAGTGTTTTATAATCTTAGACTTATTACGCATAACTTGCGTAATTTCTTCAATCTTAATGTTAGATAATCTTAATTTTGCATTTCGCTTTGCAGCTGATCGTTCTCTTTTAAATCTAGATACTAAATATTCAGGTGTGTTAGCTCTTGTAGATAATATTGCGTAAGCTATGTACTTATATAAAGCTTCTTCAGCAAATTTATGCACAGTCATATCCTCATCACTACCTCCAATGCCATCAGAAATGTATTTTAAAGTAACAATTTTATTTACAAATGACGAATCAAAGAATATAATTCCTTGTAACTGATCTATGTAAAATACCCCATTAGCTTGAGCTTGTTGAGGAGAAAGTCCATATCTTCTACCGTAACCTCTTTGAAAAGTTAAATCAGTAGGTACAATGCTACCATTATTAGTTTGGCTAGATGGCTTAGGATTTTGGAACTTTTTTTGAGTCTCTGAAGATTGAGCAGATATAATTTCTTGATCTTGTTCGTCAAATAAATATTCGTAATTAGCATCCTGTAATATTGGAAAAGGATTACTTGTATTAATAGCTGGATATACAACTCTTTCAATACCGCTAGAATCTGTCCACGTAATTTTTACATAGTTAACATAATCTTTTGGTAATATAAAGTTTAAGTTCGGTCCAATTTCAATTTCTTGACTTTTAACCGAAGGAAGTATATCAAAGCTAAATTCTTGTATTCCTCGCTGAGCATGAAATGCAACGTCTGTTCTTTTAGCTTTAGGAATAATCTTTTCTTCACCTACATAAGATATAATAAAATTATTTATAATATCTTTTATACTAGTGAATTGATAATTCCCGTAATTTTCGTCCCAGCTATTCCAAATACCATCCGGACCTAAATAATATTGTTCATCTGTTTGTAAAGGTAAGGACATATGTTATGATTTTTCTTGTTGAATAGTTTCTTGTTCTTCTTGATTCATTACTTGATATAAGTTTAAATCTTTTATTAATATACCAGCTAATTCTAATATTTTTATAACAAGATCAGCTTCATCTGCTGGATGTAATTCAAAGTCTACAGAATTATTTGCGTCGTATAAAGGTTCGTTAAATACAATTTGATATGCCCAGTTTACTGTAGCAGGTTTCTTTATGTATTGATAATCTACTAAAGCGACGCTATCTATTTCAGAATTAGCGTATACTTTTATACCACTTGTATTTGAAGTAAACACAGGTCTAGTATTCGTAGGCTTTGTTAAAGGTGAAGAATTAATATACAAAAACTCATTTGCATTAATGCGCTCGGCTTCAATCTGTTCCGTAGAAGATGTGCCAAATGAATTTGTTGTTGTGTTTTTATAAACAACGGTCCCTAACCGGTATAAGTCTGTAGGAGCAATAAAATACCCTGCATTTCTTGTTGGTGCGGCTATTGTTTCAAATATGTTTATTTTTTCATTAAGCAATGTAAGCATGTCCGAGTATTCCGTATCATTACCTGGAACTCTACCAAATTGGTTTATGTCATAAAAGTATTGTTCAAATAAATCTTGTTGCGCTTGATTAGCGAATAAGTTAAATTCTTGAGCAGTTACATAACCTCTTTGTTCTTTATTGAGTATACCGAGTACTCTTTGATAAACAGTATTTACGCTTATTGCCATTGTTGTATTTTTTTATTATTATAATAGTTAGGCCACGATTACAGTAGCCTAACCACTATAAGGTAACTTATTTAAGTTTCTTTAATATTGCTTTGTAAACTTCCATACCATCATCTGTCTTAAAGTAAGATGCTAATGCTGAATAAGGATGCTCATCAAAAGGTATTGTCATTAATTTTCTACCACCTTGTCCATATGTAAATGTACGTTGGTCAGAAGATAAACTTAAAATACCTGCTTCTACTGCTTTAGCTCCTACATTTCTTAACTGAATATGATCGTCAGCCGCTAGCTCTAGAAATAATATTGGATTTTGCTTAGCAAATATCATTAGATCTCTTTTTAATTCATTAGATGAAAGCTGTGTAACCTTTTCTCCAAATTCAGATCTTAATATAGCCTCTGCGTGATCCACATCAAGGTTTTTAGCTGCCGTAAGGGCTTCTAATTCCAATTCAATCCAATCAATCTGATTTACAGAATCTTGCTCTTTATTAAGCTCTTTGTAAATCTTGTCTTTTAATGGATGATATATTGATAATAATTGTTGCAATGCAACTTGTTCTTTAGGAACAGTTAGTGTTCCGTTTTTCATTACAATTCTACCTAATGTTGCTTCACCTTTTTGTTCATCCGCGAACGGTGTCTTTTGGTTTGTAGCATACCTAAGTTCTCTTTGGTAACCAGAATCTTTATCAAAATATAATAAAGGTTTGTTTCTTGAGTGCTTAGAAGGGATTGTAAAAATTAATGGAGATTTTCCAGTTACTAAATAGTATACTCTGTCTTTATATTCCCATTGTGGTTTTGCAACTTTTTTTGGTGCTGCTATTACTTGTGACTGAGGAGCAACCTCAACTTGCTTTGCTTGTGCTTTTGTAGCCATGATATAATATGATTAAATAATTTTATAAGAGTAATAGTTACCCCCGTCAATACAACGAGGGTAAAGATTACATTAATTTACTATGCTGCGATTTTCTTGAATAACACGAAGTTATTTGCCGCTTGTACACATAAACATCTTTCTGATAAGAAGTGAACGTTCATTGCATCCTCGTCGCTTGTAAAGTTTCCACCAACAGATCCAGTGATCCAAGATTTCATCTTTCTGTCATCCGCTTCAGAAGCTCTGTAACGTACGTGTAAGAATGGTCTTGAAATGTTCTGTCCTAATTGCTGATCGTAAACTGTAGAAGTTCCTGCTGGTACTAATACACCTTCAATATCTCCAACTAATCCACGAGTAGTAGCGTCGTTTAAGTATTTCCAGTCAGTCTTATAGAAATCGTAAGAACCTCTTCTGAATCCAGAGAAACCTAAGTTCAATGCCATTTCAGAGCTGTTATCAAATACTCCATAAGAAGATCCTGTTGCGTAAGCTGAATTAACAGATGCTAACATATTATCAATACCTAAAGAAGCTGATCTATTTAAGAACATCATGTTCTCTTCAATTGATCCTTGCTTGTCTAGTTCTTGTAAAATTGCATCAAAATCGTTAAGTCCGTCTGCACCACCAAAATCAACATCTGAATAAACTAATCCTCTTTGCTCTAAAGCAGAGAATAATCCATCAGAACCAGAAAGTGTAGCTCCTGTAGTTCCAAAGTCTCCAACCGGAGTAATACCAGCTGCAGATTTTTCCGCTTCTAACATACTCATTTCTAATTGATCTTCAAAACGAATTCTAGCTTCGTGCTCAGATTTTAAGTACCATAAGTATCCAGAAGTTCCAGCTTCAGTAGTAACTTCAACCCATCCAATTTGAGCAGTATCAGAACCGTTCACATTGTATTTATCTCTTAAGATAATTGGCTTGTTGTTAAATTGCTCGAAAGCTGCATCAACAGAAGTTCCTGCGTTAGATGTTCCTTTTGCATATTCAGAACCGTATACGAATATTTTAGCTGCTGCGTGAACTGTAATTGCTGCTGCTGCATATCCTGTTACTGTTAATGTAGCAACTCCTGCAACAACTGCAACAGATTGTACATAAGCTTTTTCAACTACTAATCCATTTGCTGAAGCAATTACGATAGTAGCACCTGGGCCAATAACGTTTTGATTACCTCCTGCCGCGTTAGCTGGAATAATAACTGTTGAAGCTGTAGTTTCTACTGGGTCATAAGCTGCGTGTAATCTACCTTGTTCAGACCATACTACTACGTCTGAAGCCATAGGCATTTCTGCACCTACCATACGTAAGAATCCAGAGATAGTACGGTTTCCGTATCTTTCTACTTCTTTCTCATATACTTCTGGTAAGAATTGTTGTGTAAAATCCATGTCTGATAAAGACAGGTAGTTGTCGTTAAACAACGTTTGTGTAGGTCGTGGTGTTAAGTGCGCTAATGCGCCAGCACTTCCTGTAAATGATCCTAATGCCATAATTTTTAATTTTAATTTTTATTATTTCCTTGTTTTTACTCCAAACTTAGAAGTTCCACCGGATTTAATTGCTTTAAATGACATTCCTGAAGTCGGCTTGACGTTTTCATGAACACCCCTTGGGTCCATATCAATATTCTTCGATCTTTGTACACTTGACTTCATAGCGTCGGTTTTACCCTGTTCATAGAAGTGGTTTGCAATTGCATCCGCATTCATAGCTGTAAATAAAGACTTGTGATATCCAGCGGCGTCGCTCATTTCATTTTTATCGTTCAAGAACTTCTTGACAAAATTATTGATGTCGCCCTGTGTGTCTTTAATCTGGTCTGCATTTTTAACTTTGTAACGAAATTTCTTTTCACCAACGTTGAAATCAAAACCTTTGAAATCATTGGAAAAAAGCTTTTCTGTTTTACTGTTAAATGCATCTACCTGACTTTCAGCTACTTTACTCGCTTCTTCGTTATCCTTTTTATAACGATTGAAAAAATCAACCGCTTTTTTTGTTTCTGGATTTAATTTAGATCCAGCTTTTATTTCTTCGTAATACCTAGACTTTAATCCATCTAAGTGATTTTTAGCTTTTGCAAGTTCTTCTTTTCTAGCTAATTTTTTTCTTCGGATATCTCTATCTTCATCAACCTCTTCATCATAAGAAAAATTGTCCTCCATTATAAAGTCAATTTCTTCTCTGTCTAAATGAGGTTTTGTATTTTCGTAAAACTCCCTTAGCAATTGCGTTTCATTCAATGCTGAATAATCTGTGTTAAGCTTTACATAATCCTGTAAACTACCTCCAGTTTCATTCATAAAATCTACAGCTTTCTGTAAATTTTCAGGTAATTCAATACCTAAATCTTTTTCTACAATCGCTTGCTCAACTTGCTCTTCGAGTTCTTCCGCTATTACCGCAACTTCCTCTTCTGTTATTTCTTCAAGAAAGGATTCTTCAGCTTGAACGGGCTCTTGTTGTTGTGGTATTTCTTCAACCACTTCTTCGCTAACTGCGGCTGGTTGATCAACATCCACTGCCTTTGTTTCTTGCTCTGGAATGGCATTTTCTTCTGATTTGTTTAATAAACCTAAGTCAACCTTAATAACCCCATCGTCAACCGATACAGGTTTTGGTTCTTCCGCTTTGATTTCTTCAACAGCGGGTACTGCTTGTTCTAGTTCTTCTGACATGATAAAATATTATATAATTGTTACTATTATTATTACCTAGGGTCTGACGAACCTAAGTTAAACCCACCGCCCATTGTATCGAACCCACTTGATTCAAAGTTTTGAGCTGGCAAATTGTTTTGTCTTTGTTGTATTAATTCACTTTGTTGAGTAGCTTGTAATTTAGTTCTTTCGTCTTTTCTATCTTCTTTATCTACTACTTCTGTTTTACGCCCTTGAACCTCAATGCCTTTAAGCTGCATATTCATTTCAAATTCTAATTGCATTAACTCTTTTTTCAAAGTAGCTTCTTGCATTAACTTTTGAGTATCTATTTGCGCTTGAGCATTTGCTAGTTCTATTTTTTGCTGTGTTAAAGCTTGGCCTTTTTGTACTTCTGCTTGAGCAGCTACTTGCTGTGCTTCTGCGTTCGCTTGAGCTTGAGCTTGTATATTCTGCTGTTGTATTTCTTGATCTTTCTTTTGCTTATCAACTCTTCTTATTTTTAGCAATTGATTAGCTAACTTAAGGTTTCTAACCTCTCTAAGATCAATAGCATCAGATAAATCAATTAAACCACTTTGTACTGCAGCTTGTATATTGTTTTCTAATATAGCTCTTTCTTCTTCGTCTGGTTGTAATTCAATGAATATACCAAAGTCATAAAGATATAAATCTTTCATTTCCTCTAATACTGCAACATTTTGATTACCTATTTTATGAATAAATGCATCTCTTGTAGGAGAGTATTCTAATATATCTGAAATCCTTAATGATAATCCTTCGCATAAATCCGATGTTAAAAACAAACTTCCATCTAATATATGTCTTGTTGCTACATTCGAATTAGCTGCAGCCATTTTTTGCACACCTACTAAAGCTCTAGAATCAGGTGTACTACCATCTCTTGCTTCATTTAAACCGGTTACATCACGGATCATTTGCATGTAGTAATTGTAGTTACCAATTAAAGCTTGCATTTTTCCACCACCAGCACCTGTAGTTATTTCTTGAATAGGAACTTTACCCGGGTTCATATCACCATCTTGAGTGAATGATCTACCTATTACAGATCCTGTTTGAAAAAACATATTAAGTGCTTCTTGCGGATTGTAATTTGTACCGTTACCTAAATCAACTTCAGCTAAACCGTCAGCATCAAGATAAACTCCATCTGGAACCATTCTTGACATAACTTGTTGTAGCTTTAAGTGAGTAAGCTGAATCATATCGGCAAAACCAGTGATACGACTTACTATAGACTCTATTCTTCCTTGATACATTCTAGGAGCTACCATGCTGTAGTTCATCTTAACTTTAGAATAATCGCTTTTAGGCCTAATCATATTCTTAGCTAATTCCCACTTAAGCATTCTACCACCAACAATCTTTACTCCTTCATATAATACTTCAAGTGATTGAGACAACTTCTCAATACCATACTCTTCGTATAATTCTGGCGGAGGATTAAATTGATCGTCTTTAGGTATTAACTTTGCTGCTCCAGTTGCAGTTTCTTTTACTTTATATACTTCGTTCGTGAAAGTTTTGTAATTAAAGTACAATACTTGAACGGTGTTTGAATCGTCTTTATTAACATTACTAACAGATCTATTATAAAATCCATTATTAGTAACTGATTGCCCAGCAATGCTTTTTAATTCATCATTAGTTAACCAAGGAAATTCTTTCTTAAGTTCGTTTAAGTGTACTGATCTTACTTCTCCTACATAATATACATCATCAAAGTAAGGTGAATCAGTATATGACCAAACTAAATTAACAGGATCTACGTATTCTACTTTAGCACCCTCTGATTTTGTAAAAACATTTTTTACAGCACCGATACCTATAGTAGTTAAATCATAATTACAACGTCTTTTTATTAAGTCATAATTATTACCATCTAATAAAACTTTAATTGCTTGTTCTTCTGCAATCTCAACTTGTTGTTTATAAGTAAGTTGCATATGAAGATCTAACTCTTCTTTATTTTTAGGTAATGTTTCAGGATCATTTTCAAATAAGTTAATGCCAAACTCAGCAGAAGCAAATTCATTAAGCTCCTTAGTTTGCATATCTCTTATTAAAGATTCCATGTATCTTGTACGTTTATCCACTCCGTAAGGATCTTGTGAATAAGCTCGTATATCAAAAAGTCTATCAGAAATTCCGTTAACAACTATATCTACAAATTTAGGTATAATCGGCACTGGCTTCCAATCTAAGTTTAAATATGATAAATCACCATTAATAGATAATTCATCTTTATACTTTTGTATAGGCTGTTCTCCTCTGGCGTAAAGTCTTAAGTTATGAAAAGTGACTTGATTACTTTGAAATCTACTACTACTACCTCCATTGGTGTTATTAAACCATTCGCTTTCTATAGCTCTACCTACTGTAGTACCATAGTCCATCGACATTTTCTCCGCATCGCTAGCTACCTGGCTTGGAAAATAACTTGTTATAACTGACTCAGCCATATTTTTATTTTTCTATTAATTTTGATAAACCACCACCATTGGTGTATTTAGCTATTTTTAAACTTATTGTTTCTTTTTGTACCTGAGGTCTAGGATAATATAAATGTCTATTACAAGCCATTATAGCTAGACCAGAACTTATGGCAGCATCAAACTTTGTTCTTTTATTTATATCAAATCCAGCCCAGTCATTTAAAGTGTTATTAAAATACATTGCACCGTATTGACCATCTTCCTGCAAACCTACGTGTTTATCTATATATGTTTCTATAGCGGCAGCGTGTGCTTGTTTTATGTCTTCACTAGAGTTAGGCATCCCACCAATCTCTCTTTCAGTTACAGATAACTTATTCCAAACCTTATCAGGTCTGTTCATTGAATAACCTCTATAACCTCTTCTTTTAAAATAATACAATAATCTAGGTTTGTTATTTTCACATAACAAAGGCATTCCATAAAATATGCAAGCCATCAATACATCTTCAAAAAATATCTCTGCAGTTTGAGGTCTAGCTACATATTCTAAAAAAAACGTATTAGCTGGAGCATCTTCTAAACTAAACTTAGTTAAGCCGTGCAAAGCGCCTTTAGAACCTTGACCATCTGTTGTTCCTGATATATCATAACTATCACAACCAAATGCGCCCATATGATCATTACCTGGAGCTTTCAATCCTTTATTAACAACTTGTTTATTTTGTAAGTGCTCCCCAGGAACCCAAGATACTAAAAATCTTCCAGATGGATTAGGTGAAAATTTCACCGTAGAATCTTTTATTCCATTTACCCATTGAAAGCTTCCTCTTGTTAATACATTTGTATTACCTAAATCTTCGTTGTAATCTATTTGTTCGTATATTTTAACTAAATTAAATATACTATTTTTTGTTTCATCCCTAAAAGCGTGTTCTTCTGTTCTAGGAAATTGTCTATAAAATTCATTTAGAGCGTCCTGGTCGGACTTTAATCCTTCTGCCTCATTATTCCAGTGCTCTATAACTCCGATGTCTATAACGTCGCTGTATGGGCCTAGTACAGGTTCTTGAGGGGTATTAAATACAGGTATCCCGTATTCGTCAATAAATCCCTCATAATTCCATTCCATAGGAATAAACAAAGAATATAAACCTGAAGCAGTTTGGCCATTCCTGTTTCTTTTAGTAACATCTGAATTGTTATATAGTTTTTTAAAATTGTCTCCTCCTTTATCTAATGCATTTGAGGTTGAACCCATCATACATTTTCCAATAATTCTAGAACCTAATCTTAAACACGTTTTTGTAACTCGCCAGTTATTTAATATATTATTCGGTTTCTCCCACTTGCCACTTTCATCATGTACTAGTAGTTTTAGTTTTTCTCCATCGTACGCGTTATCACCGGTGTTTTTCCAATCGACGGTGGTATCAAGACCGTCAAGGGTCTCGGGCCTAACGGCTTTGGTGATGGACTTACGAGTAAGCTTTGACGCGGGGACTCTGTAGGCAAGTTCCGTCTTCGGCCTGTCCATACCGTCCTGGATCGGTTTAAAGAAGAACGGGTAGTTAACACTAATGGGTACAACCTTATCTGTGAACATTTTCTTAGCATCGGCTCCAGATTTGGACAAAATCCCAAAGCGTGCGTCGGACGATATTGTTGCCATGTTAACCGTTTCCCCAGACGCCATGAATGAAAAGCCTGAACGTCTATTCTTGAGATATGACATTCCATAACAACGGGTGTCTGCTTTACAAGCTTCCCAGAAGATGTAGAATAATCTGTTTGATTCCCTAAAATCTGGCTGCCCAACATCAATCTTGGACCACTGCAAGTACATAAAGTGAGTACCAGTAATGTAAGTATCCAAGCCCTTATTATTAAACCAGTGACCGTTTTCTCTTTTGTTAAATTGTTCATCTATATAACTTTCCCATTTTAGCTTAAATGACTCTGGATAATCCCTCCAATCGAATATACTTTCAATTGATTTTAATTCTTTAGGGTATTCTTCAGGTGTCCATTTTTTATTTGATTTATCTACACTAGGCGGTGCTTTTGGTAAAGCTATTTTTAAGTTCTGTATATTGTATATTTCACCAATTTGCCCAGTCTTACTTATAACAACGATGTCGTGTTCTTTGTTATAACCATACTCCCATTTTTTAGCTTTGTTAAGTCTTGATATTGTAGTAAGCTTTACAGGAGTTACAATCTTATATAATGTTTGTTCGTACATTACTTAGATCTTTTTTCAGCGAATCCTTTAAAAGATTTTTCTTCTTTAATTTCTGCTGGTTTTTCGTCAAGAATATCTTGTTCAAGTTGTATCCTAGTAAGGATTTCAAAAGCATCAAATATAGCTAGCTTTTTTGTAGCCGCTGCATTTTTTAATCTATCTGCTGTTATATCATCTCCAGAATCAACTATAGCTTCTTTAGCTACTTTAATTAGTTCTTCGACTGCTTTATGCCCAGCTAGGATTATACTCTTCTTCGTTTCCTTGATATTCATATTTAATTGTGATTGAATTGGTGGGTACTCTATAAATTCTATCGTTACCGATTACAAATTCATATTCTGCCCCGGGCCTAAACCCAATTAAGTCTCCTTCGCTTAAGTTCTTTAAGCTTGGATCTTTGAAGTATAAAACTCCCACACCTTCTTTTTCTTTGTCTAATGAAAATGCTTTTGTTTCTTTTATAGGTTTTACGAAATTATATCCTTTGCAACTTGACCAATTGCTTTTTCTCTTATAAGCATAAACTTGATCTTCTGTTGCAAAATAGATATTATCTTTATAGTAGGATCTACTATTTTTTTCGTCTCCTCTAATGTCTCTAAAACGTCTAAATACATTATGATGCACTATTACTTCATCACCTTCTTTAATATCAGTATCAATTATTTCAGGTACCGATATAACCCTAGCTATTCTGTTTGAATAGTTGTGATTTTGTAATTCTGTATTTAGCAGTAATTCATTGCCGTCAATATTTTTTACATTATTATATCTATCCCCTACTGGTTCTATGATAAAATTTATTAATGATCTCATTAATATTGCAAGTCATATTCTACTGCAATAGCCATGTTTTTATTAAAGTCTTTCCACGGCATTACCTCGTTATTCTTCTCTATATATATTGAGTACTTAGTATCTTCCTCAATTATATTTTTTATGGTATGACCACCATACACTTCCTGTCCAACAGCATAGTGCATGGCATCATTTTTGTAGTCTTTACCAATACTTATTTTTCTAACTATCTGACTCATTTTCTTTGATTTCTCCAGTTTGGATATCAATTTGAACCTGGCCATAAGTTTCTTCTAACGTTTTTTGAGTTTCTCCTAAAGCTTTTTTAGCCTCAACTCCCACTAAAATAAGTTCTTGTTTTTGCATTTCTAAACCACCAATTTGCATTTGCACTTCGTTGATTTTACCAATGACTTCTTGTAATTCTTTTAACTCTACTTCTGATAATTTTTTAGACATAATAATATGATTTAATTGTTTATATGATAACTATATAGTTACTTGTTTTTAAGCATTCTTAATGACATGCAATCATCAGGGTTGCTGGACTAGTACCTTCTATTAACACATAGTCAACAATCACTGGTAAGTATGTTCCAGCTTGCACTCCTTGAAAAGATACAGCTTGTGAAGCTAACGGTGTATTATCAACTCCTGTAACTGTAATTATAGCCATAGAAGTTCCGCCTGCTAATCTGAGTGTTTGACCAACGGTATATCCGCTACCTGTATTATTTAGTACTGCTGTAGCAATTCCGCCTTCGCTATCAACAGTAATATCTACTGTTAATCCAGCAGCTACAGTACCATCATCATTTAATGTTGCTACTCCATTAGCTGTAGTGTAACCAACTCCAGGTGATGTGATTGTAAAATTAGTTACAACACCACCAAGTGTACTTGATAATATTGCTTTTACTGTTCCGGTTCCACCAACCCACAAAGAAGCTTTGTTAAGATTCGTAGAAGCATTGATTGTATTGCTTGGTACTACTACCTTGCCAAACTCTATAAAATCTGGCTGATTTAAAAATTGTCCCATTTTGTTTATTTATTGTTTATTTTTGTTGCTTTTTCCCAAGTCCTTCCTACAAAGTATGCCCCGTAGACAGTAACTAGTAACGTTTGAAATATAGGTATATATTCTTTTGCTATTTGAAACTCCCCGATGTTACCATCAGTAAATGCCAATGCTGTAAATATAACCGTTATATATATAAGTATAATTGGCCGGATATTTTTAGACAAAAAACTGTCACTTGCCATATCTGACTTCCAGCGATCTGTTACTTGAGCTTGAGCATTTGTATCAGCTTGTTCTAGTATTTCTATAACTTGCTTTTTAATGATAAGCTTTTCTTCTTCGGTAGTAGTTAACTTATCAATAGCGTTACCTATTTCTTTGACAACGCTACCAGTAAGCCATTGGAATAACTTTTTCATTATTTAGGTTGAATAGCGCTAGCTGCTTGACCTTTCTTTTTAGTCTCTTTAGCTACTTGTTTATCATATCTTCTTCTGATACGTAAAGCTTTTTTCTTGTTGCCGTCTGCTAATGCTTTTTCACCTCTTGACCTTAATTTTTGAGATCTAGTTTTCTTTACTTCTTTTTTTGGTTCTGTTTTAGCATTAACTTTTGCAGCTTGAGATTTAAGAGCTTTTGGATCTAGCTTTGTAGATATTTCTACTTTTTTGATACCTACAGGGGCTATATTAGATGCTGTTACTTTTTTTCTAGGAGGAGTGTCTTTTCCTTTACCTTTTACGTCCCATCCTTTACCAGCTTTTTTGGAAGCGTTTTGTCGCTTAGCTTCTTTAATATAAGTAGCCTTATCCATTTTACCGTATGTTTTTTGATCTCTATTTTTATAAGCAGTATCGTATGAAACTTTTTTACCTGAGGTAGGTTTATATATACCAGTTTTGTTTTTTCTTGCTTTATCATCAGCAGCCCATCCAGCTTCTCCTTCTGATCTAGCTTTTAAATTTTTTGCAGTGTCAGTTTTAGTAACTTTAGATTTATAAGTTCCGGTAGCTTTAGCTCTTGTGTAACTTTTAGCTGTATATCCTTCTGTACTTCCTGGTTTATTTTTTTTATCGTAATTATAAAGATTATTTTCTGTAGCAGCTATCTCTTTAGCCTTTCGACCTGCAGCTCTCATTGCGAAGTCATTTTTACCTAGACTTTTAGAAGCGTTTTTAACGTCAGCATTTAATGAAGAAACATTACTTCTATACTTATCCATCATAGAATTATATGATGACTTATCTTTTTTTGCTTTTGCTAATTTACTAGCGGCTAAGTTGTCTGCTTTAATTTTATCTTGACTAGCCATTTCATTTTTGAAATCTTGTTGCTTCTTTTTAGTAGGATCTGGATCTACTTTAGCGGGTGAAGATGCTTTCATTTTCACAGGACCTCCCATATTAAGTATTGGTTGTTGAACCATACCTCCTTTGGTAGTTCTTTTAATTTTCGCCGTTATTGGTTTGTTATTAAAACTCATTTTTTTTATTTTTTATATGATACTAATTTGTTTAATTTTTCTTTCCTCTGCTGGCACCCGCATGGAATGTTTAACCCTTCTGAAACCTTTTCTACTAAAGTTTTAATTCCAGTTGCTTTTGTTATTTTTTCTACCGTGTCTCCTAGCCCTTGTGATTTCATTTAGCATTTCCAATTTCTTCTAGCGATATCATTTGGACAATCCCCATTTTTATCTGGATCTTTGCATTTTTTAATTCCTGCAGATCTAGCGCAATAAGATTTCTTTCTTGAACCACCACCTGGTTGAGGAGCTTTTAAATCCCCACCAGTTTTGTTATTATACGATTTTCTTTCTGAAGCGCTCATACCTGCTTTGTAAGGTTTAGTCCTTTTAGCAATAGATGCTTTTTTAACTTTACTTGTTATAGGTGTTACCATTAATATCTTTTTTGAAACATTGAGCCTTTCATTTTATAAGCAGGACTTTTCTTTTTAGCCATACTGCTTTTTTTCATCGCGTTAGGCGCTCCTAAAGGTGTTGATTTATTTTCTTGACTATAATTGTAAACCGGTGCAGTTACAGCGACTCCTTCGATAGCTCCACTAGCTTGTCCTCCGCTTGGTCCAGTAATTCCTTGTTCCTTAGCTTTTGCTTTTTGAACAGCTAATTCATCCTCTTTCATTTTAAGCTGTTCCGGATCACTATACTCACCTTTAGTTCTTATTCTATCAGTAGTTTTAGTCTCATCACCCCAGCTTCTACCAGACTCTTGAGATCTTGCTTGATTTTTATTTGCTGACTTAAATTGGTCTACTCTACTTGAATACTTATCTTTTTCTCTTTGCAGCTTATCGTATTTTTTTCTATCATTTCCAAAAATACCAAAAAATGAACCTTTGCTTAATGAGCCATATTCCTCTTTGCTTAACTTACCGTCTCCATCTGTATCATTATCTGAAACCATATCTTCTATTTTAGAAGTATTTCTATCTAATTTGTTACCTGCTTTGTTAACATTTCTTGTAGTTCTTTTGGTAGCAAATTGAGCATTAGATACATCTGCATTACTTAATACTTTTTGTTTTCGCTCTTTGTAAAGATCAGTAGATATAATGTCTCCAGGAACATCTATTTCGGTTGTAGAGCCTGACGTAGAGTTTGCCGCGTCAATAGCATCTGCATCCGCATTTTCTTTATTAGCTCTAGCTGTCTGCGCGGCTGTTGGCACAAAGTCTGGGCCTTTATCAATTTTAGTGGCGTCTAAAGCATCCCTAGCGGCTGTTGAGGTTTTTCCATCAACAACAACCTTCTTCTTTTTTCCTTTGCTAATCTTAGTAGCTTTAGCTTTTTCATCTGGATCAGTTGCTAAAAGCGGGGATCTTTTTATTCTGCTTGTGATTGGTAAGTTCATATTATTATTTTGTTTTTTTAGTTTTGTCAGTTTCAGTTTCAGTTTCAGATTCTGGAGTTATTGCTTTACCGCCTCCACTAGCAAACTTCTCTTCAGTTAAAGCGCCGTAATCTACAAAGCCAGTGGCATTATGCATATCAGCGGCTCCATCAACTAAACCCATGTTTATTTTACAAGCACTTGAGGCTTTGCTGGTTATGGATCTTGATTTAATCTGTGAATTTATTCCCATCTTATTGTTTTTTATATGCTTCTCTTTCCCATTCGAAGTCACCACCTTCTTGTGCAGACTCACCTGTTTCTTCATCAATTAACTGCCCACCTACTCTTTTGTAAACTCTAGCCGGTGATTTAGTATCCATTTTCCAGGTTACCTTATTATCATCGTAATGTAATCTACCTTGAGCCATTTGATCTAAGTGAACTTTTTCGTGGCTTACAGCTTCTTCTTTTGCTTTTCCTTTTAATGATTTATCTATAAATATAGTACCATCATTATTAGCTTCACCTAATATATCTCCTTCTAAGTCTTTCTTAAAAACAGGTGTATTATATGTAGAAGTTTCTTTGTCTATACCGACAAGGTCTGTAAACTCTCTTAATTTAAAACTCATTATCTATCTTTATCTCGTATCATGTCATCAATAGCTTTATTGAAAACTTTATCCGTATATGTTTTGTTGTTATAAAATACACTTCTTGCCGATGTAGGTAAATCTTCTTCCGCTAATAGTATTCTATACATCCTACTTATTAAATGCTTACCTTTAGTAGATACTTTATATACCGCGTATTTTGAGCTTGTTCTATTACGTTCTTTAAAAACATCAATCCATCCATCTCTACGTAATCGTTCCCATCTATTTTTATCCCACGTATATGTATAAACGCCGTTTATAAAATCATTACGAGTAAAAAACTGTTTACAATCCAAATACACAAGTAATTCTAAATCAGCGTCTTTGAGGTCATAAGTTTTACAGGCCCATCTTCTAACGAGCCTGTAATACTTTAATAAATTCATATCCCTAAGATCAGATGCACTTAGTCTCATTCGACTATTACTACATCCCCAACTGTAATTACATAATAAAAGTTATCTTTCCATTCAATACCATGACCTGCATGTTTATCATATCTGATAATATCGTTTTCTTTAATGCCTTCTATTTTGTTACCTACGCTTATAACCTTAGCTTTTAAATACCTAATATCAGTATCTTGCTTTTCTGTTAATTCAATACCTCCTACTTTCTTCGGAGCTTCTTTGATCTTTTCTATAATTATATAATAATTGATTGCTTTCATTACATCAATCTTTTATTACTAATTACACAATCTGCAGACACGATAGTTGTTACAACACTTACAGCATTTTTAAGAGCTGACTTCGTAACTAATACAGGATCTATAATACCAGCTTTAATCATATTGACTTCTTTACCGGTCTTAACATCTATACCTCTATTCTTTATTGTTTGCTTTTTAATTTCAACAATACCTGCATTATCTAATATAGTGTAATAAGGTGACTTGATTGCTTCAAACAATATTTCTTCTCCTTTATTACTTGCTTTTAAACTAGTAGCAGCATTTAGTAAGGCAACACCACCACCGGCTACAATACCTTCTTTGTAAGCAGCTTTAGTTGCGTGAATTGCATCTTCAACTCTGTCTTTCTTTTCTTTAAGCTCTACTTCAGAATCAGCCCCAACATATATAATTCCAACTTTACCAGTCAGCATTGATAATCGTTGTTCTAACTTTTTCTTAAAAAATGAATTAGATTCATCTTCTATATTCTTAGTAACTTCCGCAACTCTTTCAGTTACATCAATTTCTTCGTCTATCTGTAATATTGTAGTCTTTTCATCTGTAACAGATTTTTTAGCACTACCTAATACATCAGGACTTATTAAATCTAAGTCATCACCAAGTTCTTCATTAATAATAGTAGCTCCAGTAAGTAAAGCTAAATCATCCATTGTATCTTGCTTCGTTAAACCAAAACCAGGTACATCAACAATGTTTACTTTAATATTGCCTTTAACTTTATTAGATAATAACGTAGCGTATGGTTGTTGTTCCATATCAGCTACAACTAATAAACTTCTTTTATTCTTTATAACGTATTCTAAGACACTTTGTATCTTTCTTATGTTAGGAATAGGGGAAGAAACAATAAGCACGTAAGGATCGTCTAAAACAGCTGTGTGCTTATCTTTATCCGTTATTAAATGTGTAGATTTTAATCCACTATCAAATTGCACTCCTTCAACAAAATCCACATAAGTTTCATTTGTATCGGATTGTTCCATTAATACGACTCCATTTTTTCCAACTTTTTCGTATGCTTCTCCAATTTTAATCCCAAGCTCTTTGTCGTTATTGCAGCTAATGATAGCAACGTTTTGTAGCATTTGCCCTTTAACAGGAATACTGGTTTTATCAAGATATACTTTAACTTTGTTAGCACCGCTAATAATGCCTGCTTTAAGTTCTCTAACTTTTTCTTCATCTAAATGTTTGTTTGTAATCTTTAAAAGAGAGTTAGCAAGAACGGTAGATGTTGTCGTACCGTCTCCTGCTTCTCTCACAGTATTTCTAGCTGCTTGCTTTATAAGGGTTGCTCCTATGTTCTCGACCGGATGTAGTAAGACTACGCTTTCTGCAACGGTTACTCCGTCTTTTGTTATTACCGGTCTTCCTAAGGCATCTTCGTAAATTACGCATTTTCCAGAAGCCCCTAATGTTGACTTTACTGCGTTAGCTAACTTTTCGACACCTGCTATAATTTGATCGTTTGCTTCTTTACCGAATGTGAGTGTTTTAACAATCTCACTTGGATTATTGTATTCCATTTAATTAAATTTGATTATATTTGATTATACTCTTATTATTACGTATTATTCTGTATCGTTAACCGGAGGTTCTGGCGGAGGTAATGGAGGACTTTGCCATGTAAAATATAAGTCTTCATTTACCGGAGCAATCTGGGCTTCTATATTTGCGGCAATAGACGCTTGCATTGCTGGTACATCTAATGATCCTTCAAGCCATCCAATAACTACGTTCTCAAAAGCTTCTGTATCTTCGTAAGGCGTAAAAGGCTCTCCTGCTACATATGTGTAACTTTGTGTTCCAATACTGTTTGACGAATAAGTAATACCTCCAGACTCTTCAGAACCTGCGTAATCATAATGTACTGTGTATATTACGTTATCTTCACCTTCGCTTTGAATGTGAGCATTCATTTGATTAATTATCCAATTGTAGGTAATCATAATTTATTTATTTATTTATTTATTTATTAATATTCTTCTTTTGCGTTGTTTTCATCTGAGTGAGAATAAAGTCTTATATCCTCTGGCTCATGTAATACTATTGTTTCTTCATATTCTTCAAATGCATAGAAATATTTACTACTTAACAACAAAGCATCATCCTCTAAGTTATGCACTATAACATTACTGAAGTCCATACACCCATGTGCCCATCTAGTGTCTTGGTAAAAATCTAGACATAAATTTATAAGCCTACTGTTAGGTGCTGCTCCGTAAACTGCACATTCTATCAATGAGGATTGAACATCATATGTTTTCATACCCGCGAAGAAAGTATGTCTTTCCTCTAGCTTATCCATAACTACATCAAAAGACTTTATGTATTTAGCGTCTACATCTACATAGACTCCGCCAAAATCTCTTAACAAAAGAAGTTTAATTCTGTCTGTTATAAAAGCCCATCTAAATGTGTCTGGCTCTTTTATGTATGCTTGTAAATATATATCATCAGCGTATCTGTCATTAAATAGTTCGTCATGAGTCCACAATTTATATTCCCAATCAGGATGCATAGCCTCCATATTAGCGGTCATCTCAACATACTTCTCTGGAAGAACTCTTGGCCCAATCCATATTTGATGTATTTTTTTTGGTATATTCATATTTTAATTTTTAAACAGGACAGTTTACTAGATATGTTACAACCCCACTACTATTAGTTCCATAAGTTGCAGGTAATTCCACAAAATTAGACGGAATATACTTTCTAAACACATTTGAATCTGTAGATCCACCACCGTTTGACCAGTATACGGTATCCCCAATAGCAGGCCCTTGTCCAGTACCATTATGCCATCTCATAATGCTATAAGGTTGGTTGCATTGGTTATTACCAGCATTAAGATAATAAGAGGAAGCTTGGAATGTTGTATATGATGGCGGGTATTGACTGCCTCCTTGACTATATCCTCTAAAGTTTGATAACCTATCTTTTGCTCCAGCATAAGCAGTAACAAAACCACTAGCATTCGCATCTTCAAACAAGCCTATTAGACTCATATTTCCACCTACGTAACCATAAATCTCATCTGCTACGTCCCAAAAACTAAAAGTATTTGTATTTGGTACTGCCATTATTTTTCTAGTATTTCTAATCTAGCCTCTAACTCAGCTATTTTAGCGATTAACAAATCTATATACTTCACTGACTTAAACCCCTTATCGTCTGTGTTAACAAACTCTGGATGATTTTCTTCAAGTTCTTGAGCTATAACTCCTACCCTGTACTCGCCTTGGTCACCTTTCATTTCGAAAGACTTCCAAGATATATCTACATTATCACCTGTTAAATCCTTAATTTTAGTTTTATTCCTTTTGTCAGAAGATAAAACAAAGTTTTTAGCTGTTACAACCCCACTGGTTGAAAATGATGTTTGGTTTGCCCAATCCCATGTTTCTCCACCATCGGCGGTAGAGGGTGCTAATACGTATGTATCGTTAGAAGCTACATGGTGAACCCAAGATTTATAAGTCGAATTTACTTTTATATAAAAAGGCGTTGTGGTATTTTGAATTAATGCTCGCCCGTTAACAGTTAATTTTTGACCTGGTGCAGAAGTACCAACACCTACATTACCCCCATAAGGATTTATAGCTATATCTCTTCCAACAGTAGTAGCATTGTTTAAGGCTTGAATATATTGTCTACTACCAGCTCCTGAACTAAAGGTTATTTTACTATCAAAATTTCCTGAAGACTTCACTACAAGTCCAGCCCTGCTTAAAGTATCAGATAAATTTATCGAATAATTTGTGTCTGGCCTAAATACATCTAACTTACCAGTAGGATTATTATGTCCAATCGCAACTCTACCACCTGCTGGATTTAAAAGTATATCGTAAGTAGAAGTGCCTGTATCATTTCTTTGAGATTGCATCCAAGTATCTCCATTATTACTTACTCCTGTATACATACCAAATTGACCATTTGAGTATAAAACTGCTTGAGCGCCTACTGTACCTGATCCTAATGTTGGTCCTGTAGCAATAGTTCCCTCTACAACTTTTAATGCTACTGTACCGAAATTAACTGTAGCGCTAATATCACCTAACTGAGTAGCTCCGTTTACGTGCAGCTTTTGGTTAGGAGTAGTCGTTCCGACCCCAACGTTACCTGTAGAAGATATTCTTACCTTCTCAGAAGCAGCTGTATTTTTAAAACTTGCTATAGGTTGACTATTTCCACCTCCTTGCACTTCTAATCCAGTCCCCTGACTCGAAATAAATCTAGCAGCTGATTGGGAAGTATTAACGTGTATCCCTGATGTTGGACTAGTCAGACCAATTCCTACGTTGCCTAGAAAATAAGAGTTTCCTGTGCCATTAACATATAGTTCTTCTCCAACTGTAATACCTTCCTGAGTACTAACGCTTGAATCTTGTAGGTTCTCCAGTTGAGCTCCTGTTACAGAATATCCTGTTTTAGTGTCTTCTAATACAGGTGTTACTGCCGTAAAGTCTGAATAAGCAGGTATTGTTCCAGGAGCAGTTATAATAACATAATAATTAGAAGTTGCTGTAACTTTTACTTGTAAATATTTTGGACCATACGTAGGGTCAGCTGTTTCCTGTAATACTCTTACTCCTTGAATTCTATTTTGGTGACCACCACAATTTAATACTGTAAAGTTACTATCCACATAACTACGCATCCAGTCAATACGAATGAATGAATGATCACCAGAGTCTCCATCTGTTACATAAATCTCTCCAGCTCGTCTTGCTGTATTGGCTTCAGCTACTGTTATCCAACCGGCATTTACACTTGCATTAGCACTATCAACAATATGAGCTAGCTTTGAAGCATCTGCATTAAGTGTTACACTGCCAGAAGTACCTCCTCCTGTTAAAAAAGTACCAGCTGTTACTGCAGTTATATCTCCCTGCGGCACGCCCGCTATTGCATTATCTACATAAGCTTTATTAGCAGCATCTGTTGAAGCAGATACTGTATCAACACCTTGTATTCTACCTGTACCGCTTAAAGTAATGTCGCCGCCACCTATAACTATATCTCCTGATACATTTAAACTACCAGTTGAAGCTGTTAACCTAACGTCAAAATCTGAAGTAGCGGCATCAGTGGCATGCATATCAATATACTTACCTACCTCCATTACTCCGTCCGTTTGTACTTGAGCTAGGCCACCGTTCCACCAGTCTCCATTTGCAGGTACTCTTGCACTAATGTCAGGAGTTGTTCCACCTGATGATAATATAGGAGCTGTAGCTGTTACACTGGTCACTGTACCTTGAGGTGCTGCTGTTATAGCTGCCGTTACAAAAGCTGTTGATGCAGCTCTAGTTGTATTATCTCCAGCAGCCCTTGTACCTACTACTGGAACTGTACTAAAAGTAGTAATGGCATCAGTTCTATTTATAGTTATAGCTGTAGTACCTGTCGTACTATTGTTATGAGCTTTAATCATTAGAGTATTACTACTGTTTCCGTCGTTAAAAAACGAAAAACCGTAATTCATATCACCTGAAGTTAAAGTCTCAGCAAGTTCTAGTTTGGATCCTGAGTTTCCAAAACCCCCACTTCTTATAATAGGAACATCTGTAGCGCTCGAGCCTTGAACATGTAAATCAGCTGTTGGACTATCTGTTCCAATACCTACGTTACCTGTAGCCTCTTGAATAAACATTCTATTAGTAGTCCCCTCATCAATAAAAAGACCACTGTCTTTTATTACAGTGAAGTCATAGTATACATTAGCCCCAGCGGAATCCTCTATCCTAAGAGTAGGAGCTGACCCTGTTTTAATATGTATTCCAGCTCCAGCTACGTTTGATACGTTAGAGTCACCAACCATTAAAGCGCCAACAATTCTAGTTTGCCCAGCAACTTGTAGTTTATTAGCTGAGTTTAAAGAAGTGGAATTAACTGTTAAACCTGCATTTATATATAAATCCCCTGTTAAAGGATAACTTGATCCAGCTGTAAGTGGTAAGTAAGGACCGCCAATTACACTTGAAGCATCCACCCAGTCAACGCCTGAGCCAATAGAGCTAAGCACTTGACCTGAAGCTCCAGCAGCGCCGTTAACGTCAAGTAAGGTACCCGATGCCTCTAAGCTTACTTCTGTAGATATGTTATTACCAGATATATCTAATAATCTTCTTGTTCCCGTTACTGTAGCCATATTATATTTTTTTACCTTTTAATTTAAATCTTGTCATTTTGCTGTGAATACTAGTATCCATTTCTGCTGCATATTTAGTACCAAAAGTTATACTATCTTTCGTGTTACTCATTTTGTAGGCGTTTTTAGAAACAGTTCCGTTTCCTTGTATTTTACATAACAATTGATTACCTGTTGATGTAAAATTATGTTCTGTAGTGTTTGAGCCAGTGTAAGACTCCCATGTGCTTCCATTATTATTTGAAACAAAGAAACTTAAACTACAATCTGAAGGAGTGTAATAACCTTCTTGATTCCAATATACAAAATCTATATCAGCGGAGTTGTCTAAAGAATAAGTACCATATTGCACTGTCCAATTTTCAATTAGTTCGTTTCTATATGTATCACTCCATATTCTAAAACCATGACCATCATAGCCATACCCTGTTTGAATCCACCAAGGCGTTCCATTTGCGGAGTACATTCTAACTAAATTATTTCCATAATCACTTCTATATGATCTACCTCTTCCAAGAGAAGTAGTATCTTCAGTTGTATTATTATATCTATAAAGAGCTACTACAACATCATTATCTTGGTCTATCCAGCCAGGAATCATCGCCCTGCCTCTGTCTGCGGATGTTGGCATAAAGTTAGGGTGACCCGGCATTTTGTCTGTAGGTTCTCCATTGGTAGCGGATTGATATTTTGTGCCTGCTCTAAACTCTATACTATAATTGTTACCTGCAACCGTTCCATTTACAAACACTTGTTTTAGTACTGTCGCTGTATTTCCAGACAAACAAGGTGTTATGTCTACTTTTGAAAACCTACTATTTGTACCTATATAAAAAACATTGGGTTCATTTACAGGGTCTGGGACAAACCACCCATGTTCATAGCCATCATCCCCTTGACCAGCATCAGCCATGTCACACCAAACTGTCTTAGGGCTTGACGTAGATGCATCAAGCACTAATATAAAGTTTGCGTTATAGAACCTACCATACATTATTCTATCGTTAACACTATCGTAATAACACTTGCCTCTATAACCATTCCTGTCTTCAGCGGCTGATCCAGGGTACATAACATTAGTATCTGTTGTTGATAATCTTTCTTCAACCCCTGTATTGATGTTTTTTCTCATTACTTTTTTGTAATGGTGAGCATCATGGTCGCCGGCATAAATCCATTCACCCGCTGCTGCTAATCCACTGTAATAACCACCACCTACTCTATTTACATAGCCACCTCCGGTGTCTTGAGAACCAATAAAAAAGTCTGGGTTGCTATGAGTGGGTCTAGGATCTTTGACAAATGTTGTTCCTCCATTGGTGCAGCCGCTATAATCAAAAGTAGTATAACCTTCGACATTATATGTCATTACAACACCTATCTTATTGGTCTTGTCTATAGCTACAGATTGTAAATGATTATATGTACTTGTTGTGTCTCTCCATAAAAAATTGCTATCATAAAACAACCTAGTCATTGTTCCATCGTTGTTAAGTCTACGAACAGCGAAACCATCTCCCCAGCCTACTGTAAAAAGCAAATCACCATCTATTTCATAACCGTTATTATGACCAATAACTCTATCTCCTCCATCATATTCACCAGAGCCACTACTTACAGTAGTATTACTCATACCTCTTTTGGTAGCAGGTACAATAGCTACTTGACCGTCATAGTCATTTGCTACAGCTCCTACAATAGAGGTTATGTTTGATCTTTCTAAGCTAGTTGTTTTATACATTCTTCTATTTCAAATTTAAGCATTTGTATCATGTTGTCATTAAATCCTTTACCTTCTTGCATTAAAAACTCTTCTTGTAATGCTAATTCATATTCAGCTAAGCAATTCAACCAATACTCTTGACTATCTTTTATAATTGCGTCCATATTTAAGATGTTACTATTTCTACCCAAAATTGGTGAAAATTATTACTTGTATTTACGTTTCTCATGTAGGAGTGATTTTGACCACTATAAACTAAAGTTGCGTTTGTTCTATTTAAAGCCGCTTGTGTTGTTTGAGAATCCATCCAAATTTCAATATGATCTATAAACCTTGAGTTTGGTTTTTCATATTGTATATAGTAAGCTGTATTAAGATTTACAACTGTCATATTCGTTACAGACAATGCACTTACAGTATAAGATTTACTCGTTGTTGCCGCTGATGAATATACTCCCTGACGAACCGCATAAACACGGTAAGACATAGTTCCACCTGTTACAAAAGTTGTGTCTACCACAGTCATTGTCGCTGAAAAATCATCTGAAGTTATTTGCCCTATAATACCATAATCTCCTCCGTCGTCAGAAGACCATACTTGATAATAGTCTATATCTGAGGTAGTAGATTGATTAAACGCTATTTCAATTGTTTCACCTACTATTGTGCTTGTTACTGTAGAAGGTGCAGCCGGGGTTATTATCGCGGCTACAGAATTATCAACATAAGCTTTTATACTTTGCTGGGTAGCAAGAGCAGTATTACTATTACTAGACATGTTATCCTGATCTAGTATTGTTGAAACTCTTGATCCTGTACCTATACGAACACCGGAGCTATTCATATCTAATCTTCTAGTTCCACCGGTTGAAAAACCTAATGCGTCAGCAGAAACACGGTACATACCGGTGTTTACGTCGTCATAAAAACCATAACCAACCTCTGAGGCAGATCCAGATTTTTGAACAACTACTCTACCGTTGTTGGCAAGTACTAGAGTTTGATCATCTTGACCCGTAAGCCAGTAAGAAGAACCGCCTCCTTGAGAAGCACCATCACTATGATAGTATGTTATTCTACCGTTTTGATTGGTAGTTGATGCTGCGTTGTCATTAAACTCTATAGCTGCACCACCTCCGTTGGTTGTATTCCTTATCTTTATTAAAGGCGAAGAGGAGTTTTCTATAGATAAAGGATTTAATGGACTAGTCGTCCCGATACCTACTCTATTGTTTGGCTCATCTACATAAACTGTATCAGACACTATAGTATTTCCATCACCTACCCATATTCTACCCTCAGGCAGGTTAGGTACGTCGTTCGTACGCATTATAGATGATACTGTAATAGACCCAGAGTTTCCACTAGCTACTTTACCAACAAGTCCCATATTTTGAATGCCATTACCTTCGCCTGTTGGTTTGGTTAATGTCAATCCTCCTCCTGATTTTACGAATATTTTATCTCCTGTGGTAGGTACAACTCCATCAATAGGAGATGTTGTAAAGTTTGTAAGTTCCCCAGTTATTACTACATTACCAAATCCGTTGTTGTTTAGGTCTGTTTGCAGTAAACCAATAGCTGGAAGTTTATTTGCTGATATTAATGCATCTGCAGGAGCGATTTCAATAGTCGCTGTAGCACCTACTGTTCCTGTTTGATATACAGGAGTCCCTTGCGCTATAGCTGCTCCAGAAGTGTTCTTACATGCAATCACAACTAATGTAGCCGCAGCTGATGGAATTGCGCTCGGGTCAATCCAAGCAGTACCAGTTGCCGTGGAAGACAGTAACTGTCCTGAGGTACCTGTTGAACCAGATAAATCCTCAAGACCAGCCTGTAGCTCTATGTCATTTTTAAACTTCATGTATTGTATTTAATTGTTACTATCCTATTTTCTGAACTAGTATAGTTATTGCTGTTGTTTGAGTTGCAGATATTGTTGCTACCGAAGTTGTAGCTGTTCTTGAAATGTCACAATATACAGTGTTGCCTGAACTATCAATTGTTTGAACTATAGTGTTTACACCAAAAGCATGTGTAACCGTTCCAGATAAAGCTCCTATAGCAATAGTACCAACTTTTGTATTAGTAGCATTCGTATCTGTGTTTGTTACAGTAGCAGTACCTGAAGCGTAACCAACAGATACACCTGTACCAGCAGCTACAATCACAGCACCTTTGTTACTTGCTGTAGAATCTTCTACGCTAACTGTTGCCGTACCGGATGAATAAGAAACGTCTATTGCACCACCTGCATTTACATTACCAATACCTACTGTTGTCAATGTAGCCAAATCTGTGTCAGATTGAACAACTATAAAATCCGCTTCAGCAGCATTACCTGCTGTTTTAGCTGTTTGAACTATAACTGAATCTCCCACTGTAAGTGGTGTTGCTGCATTCCCAAAGAAATCACCAGCGGTAGTTACTACATAATAATCACCAACAGCTATAGCAACATCTACATATAAGTCACCTGTAAGAGGTGAATCTAAATCTCCGGTGTTAGCATTAAATCCTCCTTTGAATTCCAATAAGCCTGTTACGGCCGCTTGTACGAAAGCGGTTGTCGCTATCTTAGTTGTTGAATCCCCAGAAGCCGGAGTAACTACATAACCATAACCACTAGTGTCTCTAGCTATTAATCTAGAAGCAGTTGCTGCTGTAGTACCTAAAGCGTTTATTGTAGGTACTGGACCTGTTGCGTCGTCAATCTGTATATAATTACCTTCATCAATACCTGTTATATCTCCCTGAGGAATATTAGGGAAAACTGTTAAGTTACCTTCACCATCTATATAGTCTGTTGCAGCACCATTCATTGTGATATCAACAGATGGGTCTATAGTTGAGGTATTACCTATACTTGCTGTAAAAGCATTACCTGCATGTGTTGCAGCTACAGAAGTAACTGTTCCATTATATTGATCTGCAGCAGCTACTGTAATTGTATTACCCGATCTTGTTACTACAGCTGTACCTCCTCCAATTATTAATACATCATTTGTGGTTGAATCACTACCAATAAGACTTACACCTGCTGTTCCGTCTGAACTACCAACACCTGATAAAGTATAGGTTGTATTAGCATCCGCTGGATATGTTGGTACATCCCAAGTATTATCTTTACTTAAGAATCTGGTTCCGGCTACGGATGTTCCGTCTACTGCAGAAAGATCTGGTGCAAATATAGGGTCAGCCGCTGTTCCTGAAGAGTTAACATCTATATATGTTCCATTGTTTAAAGTTACGGTTATAACTCCGCCCCCTACTTCTGCCCAAGCAGTGCCGGTGTATTGCTTTAATACATGTGCTGTAGTGTTAAAGTATAACTGACCCTCCACAGGAGATGATCCTGCCGATGCATCATTCGGTTGGTTTTCTACTACTCCTTGTAGTAGTTCGTTTTGATTAAGATCAATACTGTTTAAATAATTAATTGCCATTTTTTTTTAGTTTAGGTACGCTTTGCCTGAAAAGCCAGCTGAAAAGTTTATTGTTAGGTTATTTTTATCTATATAGGTTGTGTTTCCGTACATTAATATGTTATTATTATTTACTACAGACACAGACGGGTACTTATCCATGTTGTGTTGTATGTTCCAATTAATGGAAGGTGTTGCTTGAGTGAAAATAAATGAGGGTATCTCGCTTTCCGCAAATTCACTGAATATATAGTGCCCATCAATAGCTAAAACACCATTCGATGCTACTAATGTTAGATTTACCTCATAAAAGTTGTTGTCTGCAGGGTAATTTATAATAGAGGACACAGTGTATTGCCCGAAGTTATTAATATTACCTACTTCTGCTAGAATTATACCCTTATTTACGAATAATTCCAACCATTGTGTGACATTTTTATTTCCTGCAGCGGTTTTACTTAATAATACTGATGTAACACTACTAAAAGCAGTACCAACACCACCTCCGGCTGGAAAACTTAGCGTTCCTGTGTTTCTACCCTTACTTATATCGGTTTGGAAAAAGTAAATAGCTTGATCAGCAACAGCAATACTGTTACCTTGGTTAAATAGGTCGACTATCTCTTGTAGGGAATAGTTTTTTGTTCTCAGGTTTGCACCTGGGCTCGTATCCGTACCTATTACTTTGTCTTGTAATTCCGGTTTGGCGTCAATTCCGTACGTACTTAGTCTTGCCATGGTTTTTAATTATATATTTTTACTTCAAAAGAGCCGTTGGTTAATGCGTTGTCAATTCCAATTGTAAGAGTTAAAACTGTATCACTTGTTCTTGTCCATTTATTGGCATTAGGAGCTGCATTACCATTGTTAAAAAATACTATTGTTTTATTAGCTGTAAAAGTAGCCGCACTAGCTGTCAATGTATAAATACCTGTAGTTGTGCGTGCCCAGGTAAATGTTTGTCCTGTGTTATTGTAAACTTCTGTAGCTACAGGAGCATTAGTACTTGTTTGAGTTAACAATTGAACTAGTGATGTGTAAGAGTTATCTGTAGACGCACTCGAAATGAACGCTGCTAAGTCCCCTATTTTAAAATTCTTAGTTATGCTACTATCTTCAGCATCGGAACCAACCAATGTATCTAAGCTGGATATTGAAGTATCTAATGCGTATGTTGAAATTCTTGCCATGTTGTATATATTATTTGGTGTTATAATTAGCACCGCTTTCCTGCTGCGTGCCGGCTCCCTCGTTTCCTCTGTTAGATTTTACAGATACAAAGCCTTGTCTTTTGTGATCGTAGTCTTGTCCATCAAGATTTGCACCCTTTCTCTTAGCTGCACTTCTCTCTCTTTGGGCATGAGCCTTTTTAGCCTTCCTATCAGGGGACATTGCATAAGCCTTATCTCTAGCGGCCTTATCTCTTCTTGCCTGGGGTGAAAGTTGTTGTCTCATACATTGTATGATTACGTAGATAAACTGGTATTTAAAAATGCGACAATAGCCTACTACTATATATATATAACTAGCTATCGTCACACTATTTTAGTGAAAAAAAATATAATGAAAAATTTTTTGTGAGATATCTGGAAGTAAAGGGTTACGCTACGCTATACAATTTCCGGCCCCCATTTGGGAATTTACTTTTTTTTTACCAGCCCCCTAGACGTTTTTGCCGATCCTGCGATGGTTTAGCCGTTTCCTTGCGTTATACTCGGGCACTATCATGGGTATTTTCTGAGGTTTTTCGTGTACATTTCGAGACTTTTACAGACGTAGTACGTGGTGTATACGATAATATATGTGAATAAAGAATATAAATATTAACTTTTAAATTATAGAATATGTACACAAGCGAAACGATTACACGAGCAGACGGAACCAAGTACGTTCAATGCACAAGGATCAACCAAGTGGAAGAGCTATGGTCTGAAGATCAAGAGCGTATGGCTCGAGCGATCGAAGCGTTCGGGACATCGAGTTAACCTCTCCTCCTTAACAGGATCTATAAGAGATATTTACAAACGAAGTACGAGTAGTATACGATAATAATAATGAATATAAATAATAATAACTAAATAACTATATTATGACTAAACAAGAAATGATTACACAAGCGATTGCAAACATGAGTAACGAACAGAAAGCGGAAATCTTTCCTCCGATCACAAGAAAGAACTTTGTAGTGCGAAGCACGTGGATGGGACGTAACCAAGTAATAACGTTCGTCAACAACAAGAATCAACAAGTAACGTACAATCACGATGAAGTACTCAACGCGATGTTACCTAAGCTAAGCATAATGCCTTGTTGGATCAAACGCGGATACTGGTCTCAATCGACTAACATGCCGAGTAATGTAAGACACTTAGCCGAGATCATCGAGCTGACTGTTGAGGTTGAAGCTGAGGTTACTGAAAAGTAATCTTAGTACCTTACTGATCTGATCCTGGGTTCCTGACTTGGGATTTCTTTGGCCTGACTTTGAAATATAGTCGGAAGAGTAGACTCCGCCTTACACCATGTTTAACTGATCAACTCAAACGGTCGGTAGACAGTGTATAGCACAAACAAGTGAACACAGATCTTTAGGTGAATAATGTATAGCATTTTTTACAAACGTAATACGATCACTCTACGATAATATAAATGTAACAAAAACAAAGTAACAATTATGAATAAAGAATATTATTGGAATGAAGATACAGTGGACCACTTTAAATTTATAAGTAACTATTCCCACAAAAGCGAAGTGATCGATGCAATTAAAGAATTTGTAGATCTCAACTGTACTATAGAAGATGACGAAAGTGAAGAAGACTTATATAATGACTTAATATTGAAAGTATTTTAAGTACACACAGTGAGGTACCTCATTATACCTGTAATACTATTTTAACCTTCAAATGAATGATATACTTTTTTACAAACAAAAAACGTAGAGTGAAAGATAATATAAACGTAACAATAACAAACTATTAACTATGAGTACAAATATCGAATTTATTACAAAATTTACTGAAATACTGGGTGATGACTTTTTCTTAAGTGATATGATCCACCAAGAAGAGTTATTTGAGAAACAAGATGCAATGGCGAAACTACTATGTGAGTACGCAAATGAGGGATCTTCCATCGCTAATCGAATGGTGAATCTATTACCTAACACTTTTAGAGAAGAGAAAATATGAAACTAACTACACAGGAAATATCGGATATTACTATATCGTTAGAGACAATGATGGAACAACTAAACGACGACTATCAAGACGATAGAGAAATCGAAGTGAGAACAAAGTACTATAGACTATGGGACTTAAGAGATAAACTAAATAAATAAATGAATATGATGAGTAATTGTTGCGGTGCAGAACCGAGTTATTTGAGTGATGAATTATGTGGCGATTGCCTAGAACATGCAGAATTTGATGAGGGAGATGAGTAAATACCACACTGCATTGATGAAGATCGCGAAAGAGCAGTTCAATAAGTGTTTCACTGAGTTGACTGACAAAGATAAAGATGAAGTAATAAATATATACTATAAATACAATTAATATGAGATACCACGTAGAATTAAGAAGACACGACGAAGAAGGAGACTACTCAGAGGATCACTATGCATTCCATACAAGAGAAGAGTGTATTACCTTTGCGAAAAAGAATAGCTTCAATGTACACAGCGTACACGACTATGAAGATAGAGACTATGACCCAATAAACTTAAGATACTAATGAGAAAACTAATTGCACTTGTACTACTACTTACGTTTTTAACTAGTTGTACTATAACGAGAACCCATAATAGATGCGGTAAATCTAATAATACTAAAGCTTGGCGATATTAATTTACAAACAAGTTACGATCACGTCACGATAATATATACGAATCTAAACTACAACTTATGCTATACAGAGATATTGAATACACCTACAAAGAGTGGAAAACCCACAACGGTACGAAAGCGTCAGGCTTCGACTGCAGTGATAAAGAATTACTCAAGCATGTAAATACAGTGAGTTTCGGTACACGTACACAAGACGAAATGTTCGTCAAGATCGATGACTACCTTGATAACAGTGAGCGTCACATTATGTTGCGAGAATTAAACGATCGTGCTTGTACTGAATTTTATAAGAATAATCCTAACACACCAAAAGACTAATGAAACTAACTTGGGAAGAAATAAAATCTATCGCTAACCGCTTAGATGAAATAATAGGTGACAACTTTCA
>ERZ1027208.138-NODE-138-length-37697-cov-108.790155_pt1 | contig 37697 bp, 36 predicted proteins | sample MGYA00520867_ERZ1027208 | MGnify/ENA primary metagenome ERZ1027208 (study PRJEB33311, sample SAMEA4378413) | marine metagenome | biome: Marine biome; feature: Fjord; material: Water | collected 2014-07-20T08:00:00Z/2014-07-... | depth 75 m ...
AGTTGGCTTTTAACCAATTGGTCCTGGGTTCGAATCCCGGACGGCCCACCATTTTTTTCCTCTCTGTTTCAATGCGTGTTTGAGACTGTTATCGATGTCTTCGGCGTTGATAAAAGCGCTCTGAGAAAACGCCTGCCCCGACCTTCCCTGAACTAGCGGGCCGGCTTCTGTTCTATTGGCGTATGCTTTTTGCAAGCTAAGTTGTGACACCTCTTTGAGTTATCGCCGCACAATAAATACCGACTTTACGCTATAGCGCTCAAGGCAGGGCTGGGCGACAAGGGGGCATTTTGGAAGACGACAGCCAGCATCAATTTCATGAACAGCCCGAGGCCTATGGTTTCTGGAAGACAGTGCTTATTGTGCTCTGTGGCCACGTGGGTGTGAGGACGGCAGAACAGAAAAAAACGGATTTTGAGAGGGCGAATGGCGTGCATGTTTTCGCCGTGGCCGTACTGTATTTTTTATTGGTGATTACCAGCTTGATTGTGCTGGTTAATTATATTGCGGCTTAGTTGTTGATAAAAATACTCTCGACTTCGCTCTGCTTTAAATCTCTGTATTGCCCGGGTAAAAGTTCGGGGTCAAGTACCAGAGCACCGACAGACAGGCGCTGCAGTTGCAAGACCTTGTTTTGAAAGCGGCCAAACATTCTTTTAATTTGATGGTAGCGCCCCTCCGTTAAACTGACCTCAGCAATATGGCTGCTGATAATTTTTAGTTTAGCCGGCTGGGTGGTAATGCCCTCGAATTCAAAATACATACCCTGCTCGAAGGCTGAAATATAGCTCTGGTTAAGGGGTTTTTCCAATTCTACGCGGTAGCACTTGCTAAGTTTATTGGCGGGCGATGAAAGCTGCCGCGACCAGCGGCCGTCGTTGGTCAGCAGAATTAAGCCCGTTGAATTAAAGTCCAGGCGCCCGGTGATATGCAGTTTGTCGCGCTCATCACTGCCGAGTAAATCGATCACTGTTTTATGATGTTGGTCTTTGGTGGCGCTGATGACCCCTTTGGGCTTGTTCATCATCACATAGCGGGCTTTGTGATTTTGTAGGATCTCTTCATCGAAGGTGACATGGCTGAATTGATGAATGCATTGTTGAACATTATCGGCCACACGACCATCAACCCGAATCCGGCCCTGAGCGAGTATGGGGCGAATCGACTGGCGCTTAATGCCGAGCCGTTGGCTCATAAAGCGATCAAGACGGGTGCGTGTTGAGTGCATGGCTAGCTTGTTTCCAACAGAGCTTGTTTATTCTTAGTCGTCAAAAGAGGGGGCTTCTCCAGTTTTCTGTGCTTTCAGGGCAATTTTAATATCATCGGAAATTAACATCGCCCCGTTCCAGGTGGCGACATAATCGAGACCATCGGCGATGCTGTGCTCGCGGGAGTACAGTATCACCTGCTTATTACCGCGCACACAGAGGGGCGACTTGCGGGCGATGGTTTCGGCAATGGCAAAAACGGCTGTCATCATTGTCTCCCTGTCGCTGTAACACTGATTTGTCAGGCCAAGATCGGTGGCTTCGACACCCTTAAAGTCGCGCCCGGTATAGACCAGTTCGCGCATTGTGCCATCACCGATTAAACGGGGCAGGCGTTGCAGGGTGCCGACATCGGCGACCAGGCCAACGTCAATTTCTTTAATGGAAAATATGGCGTCTGCCGTGCAATAACGCATATCACAGGCGCTAATTAAATCGACCCCACCGCCAATACAGAGGCCGTGAATAGCCCCGAGTACCGGTTTTCGACACTGCTCAATCGCCGTCAACTGTCTTTGTAGCCAGAGTATTTCCTCGCGCAGGGCCTCTCGCTGGCGCCCCTCACAGCTTATCGACCCATCAATCAATTCCTTGAGCATGGCCAAATCAATACCGGAGCAAAAGTGCTTGCCCTCACCACTGAGGACAACGACGCGTACGTCGGCTGTGGCGCTGGCCCAGGCCATTGCCTCTCCCAGTTCTTGCCACATCGCTCGATTGATGGCGTTGGCGCGCTCAGGGCGATTGAGTTGCAGATGGGCGATGTTGTCTTTCAGTTCAAGGCTCAGAGTAGTGAAGTCGGGCAGCATCGTATCTTCCTTATTATTTTTTTATAAAGCTTCGGGCTTTAGCGCTATCGGGTGTAACTAGAGAAGCAGTTGTCGATGAAGTTTGAGAGGTATTGTGAGGGTAGGAGGGAAAGCCCCTTGCCAGCTCAACGTAAGGCCGGCAAGGGTGCATTTTTTTCGATAATTAATCGGGCAGTGTTGCCAGGTTCGGCTCAACTTTCTGGAAGCCAGCCAGGGCGACGATGGGGTGTTCGCTGTTGCTGGTAAAGTCGGTGATTTTTCCCCAGTTGTCGACGATCTGCTCCAGACTTATGCCGTGAGTCAGGGGCAGGGTGATACCTTCGCTGCGCTCCCAGCGCACCTGTGAATACCAGCCGCCACCGAGTTCAAACAGATTGCCATTAGCGGGGCAGTCTTCATGGCATAGATAGCCGACCAGTGGACTGACGAAACCGGGGTTGAGGGCCTTGACCATTTTCTCTTCGAGAATGGTTTCGGTCATGCGCGAACCGGCGAAGGGCGCGATGGTGTTGCACTTGATGTTGTACTTGCCACCTTCCTGAGCGAGAGTTTGCGCCAGGCCGAATAAACCGAGCTTGGCCATGGCGTAGTTGGCCTGGCCAAAGTTGCCGTAAACACCGGAGCTTGATGCAGTGAAGACAAGGCGTCCGTATTGTTGTTCACGCAGGTGGGGCCAGGCAGCGTGGGTGACTTTGAAGGCGCCTTTTACGTGGACGTTGTAGACCTGATCCCAGTCGTCCTCTGTCATCTTGTGGAAAGAGGTGTCGCGTAAAATGCCGGCGTTGTTAATCAGGATGTCGATCTTGCCGTAGGTATCCATCGCGGTTTGTACAATCTTGTCGCCGTCGATGACGTTGTCGTAATTGGCCACGGCTTCGCCACCGGCGGCTTTAATCTCTTCGACCACTTTGTCGGCGGGGCTGTTGCTACCGCTGGTGCCTCGGCCCTGCATATCGCCGCCGAGATCGTTAATCACCACCTTGGCGCCACGGCTGGCCAGTAACAGGGCGTGAGCCCGACCCAGACCACCGCCACTGCCGGTAACAATGGCGACTCGGCCTTCATAGTTTAGTGTATCGCTCATGACTCTTTCCTTTTTGGTTTGACGCTGCTTAAAATGGTGCACTTGATTTTTGAATACGGAATAAGGGCACTTAAATACCATAGATAGCCTTACTTGTCAGTTCTTCGCTCACCTCACCGGGAGTTTCAAGCATGCCTTCAAAATATATCAGTCTCGATCAAGGGCTTTACGACTACGTATTAAATAGCTCCCTACGTGAATCTTCTGTTTTAACCGAGCTGCGCGCAGAAACCGCGACCCTGCCCCTGGCGGTGATGCAGATTGCCCCCGAGCAGGGGCAGTTTATGGCGATGCTAATTAAGCTATTGGGCGCGAGGCGAGCCATCGAAGTGGGTGTTTATACGGGCTACAGCGCCCTGGCCGTTGCCGATGCCCTGCCCGATGATGGCCTGCTTATCGCCTGCGATATTAATGCCGACACCGCCGCCATTGCCCAGCGCTACTGGCAGCAGGCGGGTGTCGCCCACAAAGTTGACCTGCGTTTGGCCCCGGCCGCAGAAACCCTGCAGGCCTTGCTGGATGAGGGTCAGGCGGGCAGTTTTGATTTTGCCTTTATCGATGCCGACAAAACCGGTTATCGCGATTATTACGAACTGTGCCTGGCCCTGCTGCGCCCCGGCGGGCTGGTGGTCGTCGACAACGTACTGTGGGGTGGAGCCGTGCTGAATACTCAGGCCGATGACGACGACACTAGAGCGATTCAGCGCTTCAATGCCCAGCTGCGGGATGACCGGCGTGTTGATCTCAGTATGTTGCCCGTGGCTGACGGCCTCAGCTTAATACGCAAGCGCTGAAATGAGTAAAGTAGAGTGCTATCGACAAAGTCGTTTTAGCTCAGTGCACAATGATGACTGAACAGACTTCGTCACAACGAAAAATCATTCACTGTGACTGCGATTGTTTTTATGCCGCGGTGGAGATGCGCGACGATCCCGCGTTGGCGAACCTGCCAATCGCCGTGGGGGGCAGTGCAGAACGGCGGGGCGTTGTCGCCACCTGTAATTATGCCGCTCGTGAATACGGCATACACTCGGCGATGGCGACGGCCCGTGCTTTGCGCCTATGTCCCGATTTAGTGATTGTGTCGCCTAACTTTACAAAGTATCGCGAGGTGGCCCTGCAGATTCGCGAGATATTTTCTGACTTTACCGAGCTGGTCGAACCGCTTTCCCTCGACGAAGCCTTTCTTGATGTTAGTGCGACAGAGCTCTATCAGGGCAGCGCCACCTTAATGGCCGAGGCGATTCGCACCCGTATAAAAGCAGAAATCGGCATTACCGTTTCTGCCGGTGTGGCGCCGAGTAAGTTTCTCGCTAAAATTGCCAGTGACTGGCGCAAGCCCGATGGGCTGTTTGTTATCACCCCTGATGAGGTCGATGCCTTTGTGTTGAGTTTGCCGGTGGGCAAGTTATTCGGCGTCGGCAAAGTCACTGAAAAAAAGCTGCATCAACTCGATGTTAAAACCTGTGGCGAATTACGCGCGATTAGTTTATTGAAATTGAGCGAACACTTTGGCGTGCTGGGCCAGCGTTTATTTGAATTGAGCCGAGGCATCGACAATCGACCGGTGAGGATCGACCGGCGCAGAAAATCCCTCAGTGTTGAAACCACCTTTGTCGATGATTTACCCGATGCCGCCGCCTGCATCGCGCGTTTGCCTGCCCTGTTCGAGCAGCTGCAAACACGCTATCAAAATGTTGATGACTCCTATCAGGTGAGTCGCCACTATTTAAAAATGCGTTTTAGTGATTTCACCAGTACCACTGTTGAGCGGGAATTGCCCGATGGTATTACACTCGAGGGCTATAGTGGTTTATGCGAGCAAGCCTGGTGGCGGGGCGAGCAGGGTGTGCGTTTACTGGGTATCGGCCTACGTTTTGTCGATTCAACACAGGGGCAGGCGGGTCATCAGTATCCCCTGGTTTTTGAGGCCGACTCCGATGAATGTTGATCGACTTTTACGGTAAAACAAACAGGAATAATACGCTATGGAACAGTCTGAGCTTGTACACAGCAGTGCTAAAGATAACAGTGCGGCGACGATGACCGATATTAATCTCGACCGCGCCCTGAGTCGTATTCCCCATGTCGACAAAGGGTTTATCGATGTGCTGCGCTACCCCAAGCGTGTGGTCAGCGTGGCCTTTCCGGTGGAAATGGACAGCGGCGATGTGCAGGTCTTTAAGGGCTGTCGGGTGCTACACAGTCGTATTCTCGGGCCGGGCAAGGGCGGTATTCGCTACCACCCCGATGTCGACCTGCATGAAGCCAGCGCTCTGGCGACGTTAATGACCTGGAAGTGTGCCCTGATCGATGTCCCCTTTGGCGGCGCAAAGGGTGGCGTGGCTTGTAATCCAAAAACACTCTCCTCCGCTGAACTGCGGCGGATTACGCGGCGTTTTATTAGCGAGCTGGGTGACAACATCGGCCCCTATATCGATATCCCCTCGCCCGACCTCTACACCGGTGAGCAAACCATGAGCTGGGTGTTTGACACCTATGACGTGATGCACAGCGGCAGCAATAACCGTGCGGTAGTGACCGGCAAACCCCTTTCCCTCGGCGGCTCAGTGGGGCGGCGCGAGGCCACGGGCCGAGGCGTGTGCTATGCCGCCCGCCACTTTATAGGTAAGCACATGGTGCCTGGCCTGAGTAGTTTGAATGGCGCTACCGTGGCGATTCAGGGCTTCGGTAATGTCGGTGCCGTCGTCGCCGAGCAAATGCACTGTATGGGCGCTAAAATTATTGCCTTGAGTGATTCCCAGGGCGGCATCATCGACAAGGAAGGATTAAATCTGGCAGAGGTTGCAGCCTATAAACGGGAGCACGGTTCCCTCATCGGCTTGCCCGGCACCTTGAGTACCACCAACGAGGCACTGCTGGAAGTTGACTGCGATGTGCTGGTGCCGGCGGCCCTCAGCCATCAAATCTGTGCCCACAATGCCGAGCAGATTAAAGCGAAACTGGTCCTCGAAGCCGCCAACGGGCCGATTACCCCCGAGGGGGATCGCATCCTTGCCGGCAAGGGTATTCAAGTGCTGCCCGATATTCTCGCCAATGCCGGTGGCGTCACCGTCAGCTATTTTGAATGGGTGCAAAACCTCGAAAACCAGCAGTGGGAGCTGGATGAGGTGAATGACAAATTACTGAAAAAAATGAACAGGGCGGTTGATCTTAGCGTCGAGCGTTTGAAGTCACTGACTGCCGAAGAGGGTGCTCACTCAGAAGACGGCCACGCCTACCCTCTCGACCTGCGTACGGCGGCCCTAGTGATTGCCCTGGATAAATTGGTAGCGGTGACAGCACAGCGGGGGATTTGGCCCTAAAGGGCTAAGTGTTTGTCTGTTGTTTATCGAACTCCCGCCAGGCTGGGTTGCCTTAGCGGGGGGGGGGGGCGTACATATTAGAGAGCACGCCAATCTTGCATCGAGAGACTGGTGATTAGCCATGCTTTGTTTGCGGTGATTCAGTGAATATGCGTTTTCTCGAGATTAACATGAGCGCTCCAAGTGAGAGTAAAGCAAGGCTGGAGGGCTCGGGAACGCGACTGAGGCTTGAGGGCCCGGGAACGCGATTAAAGAAGACGCTGTCTATTTGAAGATTGGCATCCCTACGCAGTCGGTCATTGCGGCCACCCCACTTGTCGTTTAACCACTGGTATTGCACGGTGTAAAGACCGGCACTGGCAATTTCAAGCCGGGAAAAAGCATGGTGAATTTGCGTGTCGCTGGCTTCAATATTCAGAATTTCTTCGCTGATCAATGCGCTGTCAGTTAAACGACTGCGCACTTGAAAGGTGTCGTACCAGTTAACATCCAGATTGCCATGGTTGATGACGTTGAGGCCAATATCCCACACGCCTTTAGTCAGCTCGGCGGTGTATTCCGCCCAATGCCAGGCCCAGGGTGTATAAATAGTATCGTCCTTGAGTTCAATCCAGCCTGTTTTTTTAGGAGTTTTTTGATACAAGCGACTAATGTCTGAATAATCGTTGCCCTTTTTAATAATAGTGGCATCAGCAATTGGCATTGCCTGTGTCATGCTTGAAAGCAGAAGTATGGGTAGAAAAAACAAACCGTATTTCATCAAGTAGTCCGTAGTGTTTATGGGTTAATCTCGCAGCCCGCGAGTGTCTATTCCTTTAGTGGTACCAGGCCTGCCTAATACGCCTTTTTGGATTGGCCGGATTATATTTGTAGAGGCTGACTATTCATTTTCACTAACGACAAGCGGCAAAATGTTACGACAAAGGGTTGAAGTTGATTGATGAAATGTGACGGTGGTCAACGTTTAGCGACATCCCATAACTGGCAATAATGTCTATTATTCTTCTGGTTTTATTGCGAGGCTTTGCTGATATTGCTCAGGGAGAGCAAGATTATAAATAGGCTTGCCAGATTTTGGATGACGAGGTATTAGCGTTTTTCGGAGACATAAAAAGCAAGGATGGGTAACTTTCAGGACTGACCTGGATTGCGACAGCTGATTTTATAAGGTTCTAGCCACGCTCAATGTCGCCATACAAATCAAGCGCTTTTAAGCTGTGTTTACATATCGACCACAATTCGCCTTTTTGTCGGAATATCTTTGACATCTCACTAAGCCCAATCAGCATAGTCTGAAGTGATAAGGCCTTAATTCGTGTATCGCAATCTTCAATCTCGCCCCTGTTAATGGCGAGTCGAATGAGCTTTTCAAAGTACTCAATATTTTGATTAAAAAAATCTTTTAAAATTATTTCTAACGCCCCATTTTTTTTCACGATGTTCTGAATGCTACTGGCGGCCAGGCAGCCTCGGCAGGCCATGTCATGTTCTTGATATCTGCAGATCTCAAACATACTCTCGGTTATCGAATTCAGTACACTTCGGGATTCATTAATTTCAAAGAATTTTTTGCCAGGCTTTGACTGTCTGTAGATATCGAGTACCTCAGCGAAAAGCTTTTCTTTACTGCCGAAAGCGTTATAAAAACTAGAACGGGTGATGCCCAGTTTTTCAGACATTGAATTAACGGAACACGCTTCATAGCCGTGTTCCCATATTTCTTCCATTAACAGGGCTAGCGCTGCGTCGCGATCAAATTCTTTCGCTCTGCTCATTTTAAGGACCTGAATGTATGTCAATTTCCGGGAAGTTGACTAGACTATAGCAATATTCTGTACAACGCTGTACAGAATAAAAAATTATGACGCCATATCTTTAATAGCTTTTTCTGGCATGCAAGTAAACGCATCAAGGTTGGGTTGCACTAATGATAGTGATGTTAAAACAAGGGCTTCGTTACTCGATCAGCCTTTTGCTCCTGGTATTTGCGCTAACGGCGCAGGTCTATGCTGGCGGGGGATACTTTGCTATGGGCTATGGCCCAATTGCCTGGCAACTAGCCGGCGCTGTAACAGCCGTTTCTGAGGATGCCTTTGCCGGAGCGACTAACCCCGCAAAACTGTCTGTGGCGGGCAATCGGCTTGATTTGAGTCTTACGCTGCTAAACCCCAACCGAAAGGTAGAGCGCACTGGTGCCACCGGGCCGGCTTCGGCGTATAACTTTTCATCAACCAGCGCCAATTCCTTATTCTTCGTTCCCGAATTTGCCTATTCGCGACAGGTCAATGAGCAACTTGCGATTGGTATTTCGGCCTACGCCAATGGTGGAATGAACATTGAGTATCGCGACACAACGGGCATACCCGCTACCAACCTTAATCCAGCGCTGTGCGGGACAAAGCCGGGGAATTTTATGGGAGGTTGCGGAAAACTGGGCTTTGATATGGGGCAGTTTATCGTCGCGCCGACCCTGGCCTGGCAATTCGCCCCCGGGCAGAGTCTTGGCATCTCGCCTCTGCTCACTTTGCAAATGTTCAAAGCCTACGGCTTACAGGCCTTTGCGCCGAGCTCAGGCTCCCCGCGTCACGTCACTAACAATGGTCAGGACTACGCCCTGGGTGCCGGCGTGCGTGTCGGCTGGTTGGGTGAATTCAAACCCTGGTTGAGTCTCGGTGCCGCTTATTCCAGTAAAATTTATATGCAGGACTTTGATAAATACAAAGGCCTGCTGGTCGAGGGTAGTTTTGATATTCCTGCCAACTACAACATCGGCATAGCAATAAAGCCCAGGCCCGACTGGCTGTTAGCGTTTGATATTCAGCGCATCGAATTTAGAGGGGTCAGGGCACTGAGCAACGGCATACTGCCGTCATTGAGCGATCCTCTAGCCAACCCCCTTGGCAGCAAGAGTGGCAGTGGTTTTGGCTGGCAGCGCGATCAGACCAATTACAAGCTGGGTGTGATCTATAACGCTACGCCGCAGCTGACCTTGCGAGCAGGCTACACCTATGGCCAGCGAGCCAATGACAATGACCTGAACGCAGTTAGTTTCGGTGTACTGGCGGTCAACCCAATACGCGCAGCCAGTGTGGGCATGAGCTGGAAGACGGACTCTGGCAGTGAACTACATATGGGCTTCGCACGGATGGACGGTACGAAATATAAAGGCCCTTCCGCTATCTTCCCTGGCGCCAAAGAATCAGTGCGCCCCTATGTTTACGCGGTCAACATAGCCTGGAGTCAAACGATGTGAAGTCGTATGGCGATCATTTAATTTCAGATGAAAAGGGCAGGGGCTGTTTTTAATATCAAGTGCCGCTCAAGCCAGGATTAGTTTGGTGTGCTTGTAAGTTACATCCATCGCATAGCCGATTGAATTAGGGGGGAAGCTCAGTCTCTGATTGTCCGAAGTAAGCATTTTCTTGCTGGCATACTGGGTGCTAACATTTGTACGCACGTTAATCAGGGCCTTATTATGGATGCAAGAATTCAATTTCAAGTTGGCGAAGAAACAAAACGCCTGGCCCAACAAATGGCTGAAAGCCAGGGCCGCACACTTAGCGATGCCTGTCGCGAGCTTGCAGGGCAATTTGCTAATCAACAGCGTAAAGCGATACCCCGTGATGCCTGGCTGACTGAGCAGGTAAATTTGGCTTTTGACAAACTCGATACAGGGCGATCTACTTTTATTGAGCATGACCAGGCCAAGCCTGAAATGGCAGAGCGCAAAGCTAAAACTCGTAGCAGAGCTTAATGGGTAATTTATTGGGAATCAATTTGACCCCGTTTTCTGTTAATGATCCCCTTGCCCAGACTATTGACCATAAATTTCTCTATTCAGGCTCTTATTAAATGAAGTGGCTTGAGCGCTGGCGAATTCGTCGTACCTTGCGCCACCATACTATTGCCTGGAGGCTTTGGTCGCCGTTAATGCGCAACGCTGCTGTTTTCAGGGGCCTGAGTGCTGTTGAGCGCGCACATTTACGCGTATTAACCAGCCTTTTTCTATACCGAAAAACCTTGAGCGGCATGCAGGGCTTAAACCTGTCGCCAGAGATGGAGGTCGGCATTGGCGCTCAGGCTTGTCTGTTGATATTAAAGCTTGGCCTGGATTATTACGATGGCTGGTCGACGGTGCTGGTTTACCCCTCTGCTTTCAGGGTGACGCGGGACATTAGCGATGATATAGGTGTGGTTCGCCGTCAGGCGCAAATGTTGAGCGGGGAATCCTGGTCGCGGGGGCCGGTGATTCTTTCCTGGGATGATATCGAAGCCGAACTCTCTTCCTGCCACGCTGGGTACAATGTTGTGGTCCATGAATTTGCCCATAAACTCGACATGCTTAACGGTCGCGCCAATGGTATGCCACCCCTGCACGAGGACATGTTGCGCGAGCAGTGGACGATGATTTTTAGCCAGGCGTTTGAGCGCTTGCAAAAAGAACTCGAACATCACCGACCGGGTATTAAGGCTTATGGCGCGACGGCCCCGGCGGAGTTTTTTGCCGTGGCGAGTGAGTATTTTTTCACCGATGGGCAAACCCTTCGCAATCACTATCCGGCGGTCTATGGTCAGTTGGTGTCTTTTTATCGTCAGGATACAGCTGCAAACCATCGGGGTCAGATAGCGTCTTAGCACTCCCCGACATCCGCTCAATGCTACAGGGGCATAGCGGGAGCTATCTTATTGGTAAGCTTTAATGAATTGAATTTGCTCAACTAAGTATTGCAGCCGAATGGTGGTTTCATTGCTCTCGCGACAGTGTAACGATACAGTGACTACCAACAATAACTGTGTGGGTATGGTCATACTAATTAGGCATAGTAAAAATAAATACTTGAGGTTAAATCAGTATTTATTGATGCAATCCGCCTTGGTTACGATATGGCGTTTAATTAGAAACTTCTCGGGATATGGATATGAATTTACTGAAAGTCGCAGCTTTGGCACTACTTGCAATACTTGCAGCTTGTCAATCTCAAACGGAAAATCCGAATGAAAACCAAAAACTAGTAAACGAGACTAAAAAACCTAACATCCTAATACTGTTGGCGGATGATATGGGATATGGAGATATAGGGGTTTATGGAAGTGAGATACAAACGCCTAATGTTGATAGCCTCGCAAACGAGGGTATTCAATTCACTAATTTCCACGTAGGGGCAGCTTGCTCTCCAACACGTACAATGTTGATGACCGGTGTTGACAATCATAGAGCAGGGCTTGGGAATATGACCGAAATTCAAGCTGACAATCAATTCGGTAAACCGGGTTATGAAGGATACCTAAACGATACTGTAGTTTCAGTTGCTACTCGTATGCAAGATGGCGGTTACCATACTTATATGGTTGGAAAATGGCATTTAGGTCATTCAGAAGCCACCATACCTCATGCAAAAGGCTTTGAACGTTCTTTTGCTTTGATGGAAAGTGGAGCAGATAATTGGAGAGAACAGCCTTATGCTCCAATGTATGAAGCTGTTCACTACTATGAAGACAACAAGCAGGTGAGCCTTCCAACGGAAAACTACTTTTCATCAAATTATTACACTGACAAAATGATGAATTATATTGGTTCAAACAAAGGTGATGGAAAACCATTTTTTGCTTATTTAACCTATCAAGCCGTTCATTACCCGCATCAAGCACCTAAAGAATATATTGATAAGTACAATGGAGTCTATGACGAAGGCTGGGTTAAGTTGAGAGAAGCTCGATTAGCAAAGCAAAAGGAAATGGGAATTGTATCTAAGGATGTAATGCTGAATTTAGATAATGAAGCGACTACAGAACCAGATTGGAAAATGCCCAACTGGGATGCGTTGTCTGATGAAGAAAAAAAATTCAACGCGAGAAGAATGCAGACCTATGCTGGAATGGTTGACAATATGGATCACAACATTGGAAGACTATTAAGTTATTTGAAGGACATTGGCGAATACGACAACACGCTTATCGTTTTCCTTTCTGATAATGGTGCCGATCCCAACCAATTGCCTGCAAAAGAAGGATTTGGCACCTGGTATAAAGGGAAATATGACTATGTGTTTATAGAGGACTATAAAGGCGATTATTCTAATATGGGTCAAAAGGGATCATTCGCTGATTACGGTCCAGGCTGGGGAGCTTTAGCCAATACGCCAGGTAGCTTTTACAAAACCTTTTCTTCAGAAGGTGGAATTAGAGTCCCGTTCATTGCCTGGTATCCGAAAACATTGGAAAAAGGGAAAATGACCAATGAATTTGCTTTTATTAAGGACGTTGTTCCGACAATGCTTGAAGTAGCGGGTATCGATGGCAGTGGCGACACATATAATGGCAAAGAAATTTATCCAATTACTGGTACAAGTATGTGGAGTTCGTTAACTGGAAAAACAAAATCTGTGCACCCAACTGATGAAATGATTGGCTATGAATTGGCAGGTAGTAGTGCAATCTTTCAGGGCAATTATAAATTAGTGATTAACCCTAAAACAAAGGGTACTGGAGAATGGGAGTTATATGATATATCACTAGATCCTTCCGAAATGCACAATCTTGCAAATGATATGCCTGACTTAGTTGCTAAATTGAAAGAAGGCTACAAAGAGTACGAAAAGGAAAATGGTGTTGTACCTGTTCCCGCAGACTATGACGTTTTAAAGCAATTAGTTAAAAATGCAAAAAGCGGACGGGCACATTAAATTAGTAGCTACTCCTACTAGCATATGGAAATAGCTGTAAAGTTGAATACTCAAGGGCGCTTTAGAAGAAGTTCGCTGGCATCAGATCCAGGTTGTCTTTTAAGAAGTCGGGTTTTTTCATATCGCTCCGTAGGTATCTTATGAACAGCGCCCTTGTATTCTTTTGGCTCGCTTTTTTGGATGATAGTGTCATCATGTGCGTTGGTGTGGTCAATGGCGGCTGTACAGTGCATAGGCATCCTTTCAGACTAATGAAATAGGGTGGTTGCCTATTCGCGCGGTCAGGTCTTCAACACTACCACGCGGGAAATCTATGCTGGGATAGCTTCGTATGTTGGGCTTAGGGAAAAATGGGGTCTTTCGGTGACACATTTTTCATTCTGTTCACTATGGGGCTTAGGGGGGAGGGTTAAGCTAACCTACATCCGCTCCATAGTCTCAATGCCCAACAGCTCCAGCCCCTTTTGCAGGGTATTAGCGGTGGTGTTACTTATCTGCAAGCGGCTGGCGCGGGTCTCTTTATCAATATCAGATCGCAATATCGGGCAGTGTTCATAAAAGCTCATATAAGCGCTGGCCAGGTCGTAGAGGTAGTTGCACAGGGTGTGCGGGAAACCCTCTTCGGCAACGGTTTTTAAGGTTTCGTCAAAGCTGAGCAGGGCCAGTGCCAGGGTTTTTTCCTGGGGGGTGGTGATGCGAATGTCGCCGTCGATGTCGCCGCGTTCTAATTCGGCTTTGCGAAAGACACTACAAATGCGGGAGTAAGCGTATTGCAGGTAGGGGGCGGTGTTGCCTTCAAAGCTGAGCATGGCATCCCAGTTGAAAATATAATCGTTGGTGCGGGTTTTGCTGAGGTCGGCATATTTCACCGCGCCAATGCCGACTTTACGGGCTATTTCTTTGCGCGTCGGGGCGTCGAGTTCCGGGTTCTTTTCTTCGATTAATTGTTCGGCGCGACTTAAGGCTTCGACTAATAAGTCAGCCAGTTTTACGGTGCCGCCGCTGCGGGTTTTAAAGGGTTTGCCGTCTTCGCCCATCATGGTGCCAAAGGGCAGGTGTTCGAGTTTCATCGCCTCGTCAACAAAGCCGGCTTTGCGGGCGACGGTAAATACCTGCTTCATGTGCAGGCTTTGGCGAGCGTCGATAAAATAGAGGGCGCGGTCGGCTTTTAAGGTTTGGCTGCGATAGCGCAGGGCGGCCAGGTCGCTGGTGGCATAGAGATAACCGCCATCGGACTTCTGCACAATCACCGGGCTAGGGTTGCCTTTTTTGTCGGCCAGTTCGTCGAGAAAAACCACCTGTGCGCCTTCGCTTTCACTGGCCAGTCCCGCTGTTTGCAGGTCGGCGAGCACCTGGGCAAGGTCGTCGTTATAGGCGCTTTCGGGGCGAATATGTTCGTGGCTGAGGGTGACGTTGAGCTGTCGATAAAGGGCTTCGCTGTGTTCAACGGAAATATCAATAAATTGCTGCCACAGGGCTAAACAATGGGCATCGCCCGATTGCAGGCTGACGACATATTGGCGGGCCTTGTCGGCAAAGGCGGGGTCCTCGTCAAAGTGGCGTTTCGACTGCTGATAAAAGCTTTCGAGATCACCCAGGGCCAGTTCGGGCTTTTCGCCTTCGCCCAGCTGTTCTTCGAGTTCGGCGATGAGCATGCCAAATTGTGTGCCCCAGTCGCCCATGTGATTTTGGCGGATGACGGTGTGACCGAGGTGCTCAAGGACGCGGGCAATGGCGTCACCAATAATGGTGCTGCGCAGGTGGCCGACGTGCATTTCCTTCGCCAGGTTGGGCGATGAATAATCGACGACCACGGTTTCCACCCGCTCGGGGGTACTGGCTATGGCGGGCTTGGTTTGACAGAGCGTGGTGGCGAGATAGCCATCGCTGAGGTGAATATTGATAAAACCAGGCCCGGCAATTTCCACCTTGTCGGCAATGCCTTCCAGCTTGAGATTGTCGACAATCTCGGTGGCCAGATCACGGGGCTTGCGCTTCAGTCGCTTTGCGGCAGCGAGTGCGCCGTTGGCCTGAAAGTCGCCGAACTCGGGTCGCGTACTGGTGGCGACATTGGCGGGCATTTCCGGGGGAATACCGGCGGCTGTCATTGCCAGCCTGACTTTTTGGATCAGTGTTTCGCGAATATTCATGCTTGCTCGGCCTGTGTTTGGACTGGGGATTTTAGTGCCAGTGGCGTCGATTGCAACCGGCTTTTACTTCAACGAAGGCCCGGCCATGTATTTGCTATTTAAACACGGTTATATTGCCTACTTCAGGTCATCAAACGAGAGCGCAAATAAGCCATGGTTTCATTTCAGACACTTTATGATGCCGCCCGGCGCAACTGGGGTGAAGAGCAGGTGACGACTTTACTGCCGGAGCTTAACAGTGCCGACGAGTTGCACGCCACGGGCGATGATCGCTATTTGTCGGCGATGGCGCGCTGCGTGTTTCGAGCGGGCTTTTCGTGGAAGGTGATTGCCAAAAAGTGGCCGGATTTTGAAACGGTTTTTGGCGGCTTTGTACCACTGGCGTTGGCGAACTATTCCAACGACCGCATTGATGAGTTAATGCAGGACACGCGTATTGTGCGCCATCGCACCAAGATTAACTCGGTGCGGGACAATGCCCTCTACATTTGCGACATTCAACAGAGCCACGGCAGCTTTGCTACCTATATTGCCGATTGGCCCGAAGCGTCCATTGTCGAGTTGTGGTTTGAGCTGAAGAAGCGCGGCAGCCGTTTGGGCGGCAACACCGGGCCGGGCTTCTTGCGGCTGATGGGTAAAGATACCTTTATGCTCAGCAAAGATGTCAGCGCGGTGCTGTTGAACCATCAACTGATAGATACCTTGAGCCCGAATTCAAAGCGGGATTTGCTCAAGGTACAGGACGTGTTTAATCGCTTCCAGCAGGACAGTGGCTATCCGCTGTCACATATCAGTCGCATTATGGCGCTGAGTTTACAGCCGCAAAACTAAGTCTAATTCGCAGACATAAAAAAACCCGGCAAGCACCGGGTTTTTTTATGTGGTCTTAAGAAGACCAGGGAAGCTCTTTTCTTTAAAAGATTAGGCTTCGTCTTTCAGGTAACGCTCGCGTGAAGACAGGATTTCAGCGTGTGCGTCGGCCTTAGTGCCCCAGCCGCTAATTTTTACCCACTTGCCAGCTTCGAGATCTTTGTAGTTCTCAAAGTAGTGCTCAATTTGCTTGAGCAGTAATTCGGGCAGGTCGGTGGCTTCTTCAATATCGTTGTAGATAGTGGTCAGCTTGCTGTGGGGTACGGCAATCAGCTTGGCATCAACACCTGACTCGTCGGTCATGTTGAGTACGCCAACGGCGCGGCTGCGAATAACAGAACCGGGTACAACGGGGTAAGGTGTGACCACGAGTACGTCGAGGGCATCGCCATCTTCAGACAGAGTCTGGGGGATGTAACCGTAGTTGGCGGGGTAGAACATGGGCGTGGCAACAAAGCGATCGACAAACAGTGCATCGCAGTCTTTCTCAACTTCGTATTTGATCGGCGCGTGGTTGGCGGGGATTTCAATGACGACGTTGATATCGTTGGGTAGATCTTTGCCAGCGGGAATACTGTTGTAACTCATGAACGATGCCTTCTATAGGTTAACTAGTGTGGTGAATAGTGTCGGTTGCCAAGGCCAGTTAACACTCGCCTTATGTACCTTTCTTCAGTCCGAGAATCCATGGCCTGCGCCAAGCGAGCGCAATTATACCGATGACCATTTTTCATTGCCAATGGTCAAATCACCATAAGCTTAGATTGCTTAGCAGATTGTTGAAATTCGCTGAGTTGAGCTAGATACAAGGCAAAATCAAGCGAGAAAGCGGAGTTTACTGGTGTAAATGAGCACTTTGAGCTTGGTTTTAACGCCGTAGATGGCTCGAGTCAGTAGGATTTCAGCAGCCTGCTAGGATAATTTGCCGTTGCGCTATTGTAATACTTGTTTAGAATACGCGCCTCGCAAAGTCCACTTGCGAACTCCTAAGGGGTGGCTACGGCCTGAGATAGCAATTCTGGCGCATTATGTGAATATTATGTGAAAGAGTTGATGAACCCTTGAACCTGATCCGGGTAGTGCCGGCGTAGGAATAGGGTTGTCACAATCTTGCCTTTTTACGCACTTTTTCTTTACGCACCTCCGGGTCTCCATTTTTATGCATGCGGAGACTCAAATGAAAAACACCTGTTTTACCGGCCTTTTGGTCACCTCCCTCAGTTTTATTAGCCTTAATTCTCTATCTGTTGTCGCAGATGATTCCAATGCGCACTCGCTGCAAGAAGTCGTCGTGACCGCGACCTTTCGTGATCTCGACATCCTCACCGTGCCCGCCAGCCTGAGCGTACTCGACCAGCAGCTTATCGCCGAGCGCGGGGCAGAGCATCTGCAAGATGTCCTCAATGCCGCACCGAATGTGAATTTTGCCAGCGGTGCCTCGCGGGGGCGCTACCTGCAAATTCGCGGCATTGGCGAGCGCAGCCAGTTTGTCGACCCGGTGAATCCCTCGGTGGGCATGTTGATCGACGACATTGATGTCAGTGGTATGGGCAATGCGGCGACGCTGTTCGACGTGCGACAAATCGAAATTCTTCGTGGCCCCCAGGGCACGCGCTTTGGTGCCAATGCGCTCGCCGGTATGGTCAATATTCGCTCCAATGATCCGACTGACGATTTTGAAGCGGCGCTGAGTTCGGGCTACGGCAACTACGATAGCTGGAATATGGGGGCTGTTGTTAGCGGGCCGCTGAGCGAGGGTTTACTGGGTCGTCTGGCCGTGCAGCAGACGCGCAGTGACGGTTATATCGACAACGATTATCTCGGCCGGGATGACACCAATAACATCGACGAGTTGAGCACCCGGGGTAAATTGCGTTGGCTGGCCAGCGATACACTGAGCTTTGACCTCACCGGTATGTATGTCGATATCGACAATGGCTACGATGCTTTTTCACTCGACAATACCCGCCATACACTGTCCGATGAGCCGGGTCATGACAGCCAGGAAACCACAGCTCTTGGCCTGACCAGCACCTGGACAGGGCATAGCGCCTTCACCCTTAAAACAATGCTCAGCTGGTCCGACTCCAACCTGGAATACGGTTACGATGAAGACTGGAGCTATAGCGACATATGTACGGGCACACCCTGTGATGGTTGGGCGTACTCGTCTACCGATAATTATATTCGCGACCGCGAAGCCAGTCGTGTTGAGCTGCGCCTCACCTCAACGAAAGCGGGTCAACTGGCGGGCGCTATCGATTGGGTGGCCGGTGTTTATTATGACCAGAAGGATGAAGACCTAAGGCGTAAATTCTTCGACTGGGTGCTTTATACACCGGCAGAATTTGATAGCCGTTACGAGACTGAAAACCTGGCCTTGTATGGTCAGTTATCGAAGCCTTTGAGTGAGCGCTTAACCCTTACGGTCGGTGGCCGCTGGGAGCGTTTCGAAGCCGACTATGAAGACAGTCGTGCGGTAACATCCTCCCCCGACGATGACCTTTGGGGTGGGCAGGTTAGCCTTGAATACAGTGTCGATGACAATACCCTGGTTTATGGCCTGGTATCGCGGGGTTATAAAGCGGGCGGCGTTAATGGTGAGGCGGTAGGGCGAGCGGCGAGCAATGGTTTCGCACCTTCAGTCATCGCCTTCCTCGATCAGCGTTTAGAGTTCGATACCGAAACCTTGCTTAATTACGAACTCGGTTTGAAGGGTTCCTATCTCGACGACACTTTGCAATTGCGTGTGGCTGCCTTCTTTATGGACCGCGACGATATGCAATTGAAGGGCTGGTATAACGAGGGCCCCACCTTTGTTGATTACGTTGACAATGCCGCCAGTGGCGAAAACTGGGGGCTGGAGCTTGAAACCGTGTGGCAGCTGACCGAGCAGCTGACAGTGTTCGCCAACCTCGGCTGGCTCGATACCGAAATCGATAACTTTATTGTTAATGTTGACGATACCCTGGTCGACAAGAGCGGCCGCGAGCAGGCTCACGCGCCCAACTACCAGTTTAATGTGGGTGGCCGCTATGATTTTGGCGATGGCTTTTACGCCCGACTTGAAGCGGAAGGCAAAGATTCCTTTTACTTTTCCGACAGCCACGACCAGCAGTCGGATAGCTACGAGCTATTCAATGCCAGCCTGGGTTATCAAAGCCTGCACTGGGATATTACGCTTTGGGCGCGCAACCTGACCGATGAAGATTACGCCACCCGTGGCTTCTATTTTGGTAACGACCCGCGTAAGTTTTATGTCGACGAAAATTACGTGCAATATGGCGAACCAAGAGTGTTTGGTGCCAATGGGACTTACCGTTTCTAGTTGAGCACTAACACCAAAGAAGCAAAGGATATCCTTTACACATGACCGTCGGAGGAATGGATGCCAAAGCCGAGTATACAAGGACGTATTTACAGCGAGTCATAAGTGAAGGCTATCCTTTGCACTTATTACTTGAATCCGTAACTCATTTTAAATGGAGTGGTAAAGTTTATGTTGCTCAGTGCTGAAATCAGTATGTACCCCCTGGCGGAAACTTATATTCCGCCGATTGACGGCTTTATTGAAAAATTAAATACTTACGCCGACCTGAAAGTGGAGACCTTTCCCACCTGTACGGTAATCATGGGTGAACAGCAAAGGGTGATGGCGGTGCTGCAAGACGCCATGACCTGGAGTCACGAAAAATACGGCAAAGCGATATTCGTCACCAAGTTTATTCTCGATTACGAGGCGCTTTAATTGCTCGACTTTCTTGTCACTGCACAACAGCAATTGCTCGCCACGTCGCTTTGGGAATTGCTGGCAGTGCTACTGTCTGCGGCCTATCTATTATTGGCACTGCGGGAAAATAGCCTCTGCTGGTACTGCGCCCTGGCCAGCACCGCGATTTACACCGGCTTATTTTGGGACGTTAGCCTGTTAATGGAGTCGGGCCTCAATGCCTACTACATGGCCATGGCCGTTTACGGTTGGTGGCAGTGGCGGGGTAGTAAGGGCTCTGCTGCGGATTCTAAGCCACAAAAAAGTGCGATTGAAATAAGCTGCTGGCCACTGCAAAAGCATCTACTGGCCTGGGTGGTCATTGCTGTGTTGACCCTGGTCTCCGGTAGTTTGCTGGCCAACAATACCACTGCGGCCCTGCCTTATCTCGACTCCTTTACTACCTGGGGTAGTGTGTTGACGACCTGGATGGTCGCGCGAAAAATTCTTGAAAACTGGCTCTACTGGATCGTTATCGACGGTGTTTCCATCTTTCTTTATATCGACCGGGGCCTGTATTTGACGTCGCTTTTATTTGTCGCCTATGTGATTATTGTGGTGTTCGGCTTTTTCGCCTGGCGCAAGCGCATGTCAGGGGGCGAGCCAGAGGGCCTGGCGGCACAGAGTTGATACACGGAGGTGAATGACTACTGACAACACGCTCTCGTTATGCCCGATGGAAGACACCTGTACCCAGGGAAATTAGGATAAAAATAATAAATGCCGCTTTCTCATGCTGCCCGTACTGCCTTCGATACCTGGCCCCAATGGCGTCTGGCGCTGGATTGTCCGCCGACGATTATTCGCCGCCTGCCCGGTGGTTTAACTAATCAGCATTATTTACTGAAAGCCGGTGGTTTACGCGTGGTGATGCGTATCAATAATCCCGATACCGCCCGCCTGGGGATTGATCGACAGCGCGAACAAAAAATTCTCGAAGAGATTAATGGCAAGGCTTTTGCCCCTGCCGTTTTTTACTGCGAACCTCAGCACGGTGTGCTGGTCACCGAGTATGTGGAGGGTGTGCAGTGGCAGCCCGATAGCCTGGATGACCCACTAAAAATTGATAGTTTGCTGGTATTAATCGCAGAAATACATTCCGTGAGCAGTGGTATCCCCCTCTTTGATTACAGTGTCCACGTGCGCAACTACTGGCAGCGTATGCTGGAAAGTAATAAGCCCTTTCCGATGAACGCCCAGCGCCTGTACCGCAAGATTGAATCGCGCTTATCGGCTTTTCAGGCGGCGATTAAACAGCCCGTGCTGTGCCACCACGATTTGACCCCGGCGAATATTATTGAAACTGTCGATGGGCAATTAATCGTCCTCGACTGGGAATACGCCGGTGCTGGTCTGCCTTTAATTGAGGCCATCGGCGCTAGTCGCTATTGGCAGAATATCGCCTTTAGCGAGCATATACTCGAGCACGACGAAGAGAATGAAGCACTAGAGCTGGCCGGTGATATCGTCGATTTTTATGAGCTGGCCTGGCGCCATTTACGATAGTTGCTGCTAGCGAAAGGGGTGGCCTGTTGTGAGTTGCCATTACTGAGCTTGCGACAACTGCAGTAAGGGGCTTGTAAGCCGTGGGCTTAGTCTGGCTATACAGCGCTAAAAGTAGCGTTTAAGCGCTGATTTTAAGGCTGTCTCTGTTGAAAGGCTTTATTTCTGCCACACCGGCGTGCGCTTTTCGAGAAAGGCGCTGAGCCCCTCTTCTTTATCCGGGGTACTACAGAGTGCGCTCTGGGCAAATTTCTCCATCGCCAGGCCGGCGGCACTGCTGCCTTCCATGCCGTAATTAACCATCGCTTTCATAAATTGTGGCACTAGCGGAGCGAAGGCGGAAATATGTTCTGCCATGCGTGATAATTCGGGCAGTAAGTTTTCGCTTTCGACCATACGGGTGACGAGGCCGATGTGCAGGGCGCGGTCAGCATCTATCGGTTCACCCATAATTAGCATCTCTAGTGCCCATGCGCGGCCGACTAACCGGGGCAGACGCTGGGTAGCGCCACCGCCGGGAATAATACCGAGCTTACCCTCGGGAGTGGCAAAGGTGGCATTGGGTGTCGCCAGGCGCAAATCGCAACCCAGGGCAACTTCGAGTCCGCCACCAAAACAAATACCATTGATCGCGGCAATACTGACCTTGTTACAGCGCTCGAGTTTTTCAGCCAGGCCCTGGACAATCGGTTCAAGAGCCTTTTTGAGGTCGCGATCTTTCACTTCGGCCAGATCGGAACCGGCGGCAAAGGCTTTATCACCGGCCCCGGTAATACCAATCACGCGCACCTGTTCATCAATTTGAGCGGCATCGACGGCGAGGTGTAGTTCATCGAGCATGCCGAGAGACACGGCATTGAGTTTGTCGGGACGATTCAGGGTGATCAGGGCCAGTGAATCGATGACCTGATAGCGAATAAATTGGTAGCTCATGTTTTGCCTTTACTATACGACTGGGAATGCTTAAGGGGCTTACACATGGATAAGCCCTTTTACTGGCCAGCTAGCGTATGGCGTGCGAACCAGGCAGGTGAGGGCGGGCATTATAGACCGTCCTTTTCGTCAATCCCATAGCAAAACAGGCGGCTGCTTACCCGCTGGTCGCTAATTTTGTGGTCAAAATTTCAGCATTGGTTCACGACCAGGTCTTTGGGGGCATTTAATAGCCTTTCCAAACCGGTGGGCGCTTTTCAAAAAAGGCGGCGACCCCTTCTTTGGCGTCGGCCGATTCGTTAATCACCTGCTTCGCTTTGGCGGTAAGTTCCCAGCCGTGAGCATCGTCGGCAGAGGCCAGGGCATCAATGGCCTGGAGGGATTGCTGCACCGATACCGGCGAGTTAGCGGTGATCTGTGCCGCCAACGCCAGTGCTGTTTCTAGCGCCTTACCGGGTTCACAGAGTTCGTTGACCATGCCGTGGCGGTAGCCCTCGGCGGGTGATAACTCAGTGCCGGTGAGCATTACTTGCTTGGCGACGTTGAGTGGCAGCACGCGGCTGGCGCGAAAGATGGCGCCGCTGGTAGCGACCAGGCCGCGCTTTACTTCGGGCAGGCCGAAGCGGGCGTTGGTGGCAGCAACGATCATGTCGCAGGCCATCGCCACTTCGAAGCCACCGCCAAAGGCGACGCCTTCAACCGCTGCGATTAAAGGTTTGGTGCGGGTGCGGCCCACCACGCCATACACACCGCCGCGTTCGGTGGGAGTGCCCGAGGTGGCGGCCATATCTGTGCCTGCACAAAACATCTCTGGCCCACCGGTAATAATGGCGGCCCAAAGCTCAGGCTCATCTTCGAGACGATTGAGGGCGGCATCCAGGGCCTGTGTCATCTCGCCATCAATAGCATTGCGCTTTGCCTGTCGAGTCATGGTGATAATCAAGACGTGGTCTCGTACTTCTACCTGGGTTCGTTGTTCGGACATTGGCTATTCCCTAAAAGAGGTTTCAAATTGTAATAATAATTTTCAGCCAGTGTAAAAATTCCAGCCAGGTAAATCCAGAGGATATTATTGCCTGCAGTTTAGGGTGTGCCGGCAGAGGAAATATTCGTTACTATAAAACGATATTTAGCCCCTTGACCTGTCTATTTATGTCGGCATGAATAGACAGTACAAAAATAATAAACAAGGATATGCCCATGGATTTTTCCCTCAGCCACGAACAGCAAATGATTTACCACTACGGTGACCACCTGCTTAAAGAGTTTGGTCGCGACTACTGGGTCGATTGTGCCGGTCGTCACGCCTTTCCTACGGCCATGTACAAGCGAGTCGCCGAGGATGGTTTTGTCGGCATTATGGTGCCCGAAGCCGATGGTGGTGCAGGGCTGGGCATGTTGGAAATGGTGCTGCTGCAGGAGGGTTTATCGAATGCAGGCATCCCCCTGCAAAGCCTGGTAGTGGGTGCCACCATGTCGCTCGGCCCCATTGGTAAACATGGCACGGCGCAGCAAAAGCAAAAATACTTACCAGCTGGCTGTGTCGGCGATATTCGTTTTTGCTTTGCCATTACCGAGCCCGATGCCGGCACCAACACCATGCGTACCTCGACAATGCTCACGGAAGACGGCAAGGGCGGCTATAAACTCAACGGGCGTAAAACCTTTATTACCGACGCCGAGGGTGCCGACTATATGTTGGTAGTGGCGCGCAGTGCCCAGCTCGGTGAGGTGGAGCGAAAAACCGACGGTTTTACTATTGCCATTGTCGACACCAAAGCCCCGGGTATTGAAATGCATCCGATTGATGTCAGTATTCCACTACCGGAAAAACAGTACCAACTATTTTTTGACGATGTCAGCGTTGCCGCCGGCGATATTCTCGGTGAGCTGGGTAAAGGCTTTAATATTCTCTTTGAATCACTTAACCCCGAACGGATGATTCTTGCGTCAATGTGTTGTGGCATGGGTCGCTACGCCATGGACAGAGCGGTGGAATACGCCAATGATCGGGTGGTATTTAATGGCCCCATTGGGGCCTATCAAGCCCTGCAGCATCCCCTCGCCAAAGGTAAAACAGAGATTGAACTGGCCTCATTAATGACCCGCAAAGCCGCCTGCTTATTCGATAGCCAACAGGCCTGCGGTGAAGAGGCCAATATGGCGAAATATGCCGCCTCAACAGCCGCAGTGAATGCGATTGATGCCTCGCTGCAGTGCTTTGGCGGCAATGGCTTTAGCAAAGAGTACGGTATTTTTGACCTCTACCCCTTCGCACGATTATTGAAAACAGCACCCTTGAATAATGAAATGGTGCTGAATTTTATTGCGGAAAAGGGGATGGGCTTGCCGCGATCTTATTGATCATATGTGTGTGAGTGTCAATGTTACGAAAGAAAAGAATGCCCTTTGCTCGTGACTGTCGGAGGCAGGGATGCCGACACCAAGCGTACATGGATGTATTCACAGCGTGTCATGAGTAAAGGGTATCTTTTTGTTCACCGGTACAATTAAAAGGTAATTACCGCCCGATTAATTTCTCCACCATCGAGCAGGGCGAAGGCTTCATTAATAGCACCTAGCTGAAAACGATCCGTCACCATCGCATCCAAATCCAGTCGCCCCTGTTTGTAGAATTCAAAATAATCCAGAGCATCGATATGGAAGCGGTTGGAGCCCATAAAGCAGCCCATAATCGATTTTTCAAGATAAAAGTGTCCGGGGTCGAGTTCCAGCTTTTGCCCGGTGGGGATGGCGCCTACGATAACGGCTAGCCCACGAGGGGCGAGGGCATACAAACACTGCTGGGATAATTGCGGCATGCCCACTGCGTCAAAGGCGTAATCGACACCCCCCTTGCTGAGTTTTTTGATGGCTTTCACCGCATCGCCATCAATACTGTCTGGGCCGCCGAGCACGGTGTGTGTGGCACCAAAGTAACGGGCGGTTTCAAGCTTACCGGGTACTACGTCGATGGCGATGATCTGTTTTGCCCCGGCGATGCGAGCACCCTGAATAATAGAAATACCAATGCCGCCGACGCCGAATACCGCAACGGTTGAGCCGGGTTTTACCTGGGCGGTGTTGAGCGCTGCACCAACGCCAGTGGTTACCGCGCAACCCACCAGTGCGGCGCGGTCGAGGGGGATTTCATTATTAATTTTCACCACGGCCGTTTCGTGTACCAGCATTTTTTCGCAGAAGGCGGAGAGGTCGGCGAACTGGGTGATGCGTTCACCGTTAATCGAAATTCTCGGGGTATCACCTTTTGGTCGTTGGCAGGATCGACGGTCCATACATAAGTGGGGACGGCCCTGCAGGCATTGCTTGCACTGGCCACAAAACATTGAGGTACAGGCGATAACATGATCGCCCACCGCTACGTTGGTAACGCCTTCGCCAACGGCTTCAACAATGCCCGCCGGTTCGTGACCGGGAATGGTGGGCACAGGGCCGGGAATAGAACCTTTGGCAAAGTGAACATCGCTGTGGCAAACACCACAGGCTGCAGTTTTAATTAATACCTCATTGGCATGGGGTTCGTCGATATCCACTTCTTCAATCGTCAGGTCTACGCCTATCTCTCTAAATACTGCGGCTTGTGCTTTCATGGTTGTTCCTTTTTTATTAAAAATTATTGTGATTATTTTTGGCGATAAATAGTTAAATTCTGAAAGAGTTGTGTTCAGTTTCCACTAAACGCAGCAGGGCTGGCCACGCCAGATCGGCGCCCTTGCCAAAGGCGCGGGCACCTTGCTCTTTGGTAATGGCCTGCACCTCTTCACTGGGGAAGCTGAGGGGCATATTGCCAGCCAGTGCGGTGACCTGAACATCGCAGGCGCGCTCTAAATAATACAGCCGATAAAAGGCATCGGCGGCGCTAATGCCGCAGGTCAGCAAACCGTGATTGCGTAGTATCATCGTCCATTCATTGCCGAGGTCGGCGACCAGTCGGGCTTTTTCGTCGGGGTTGAGGGCAACGCCCTCGTAGTCGTGATAGCTAATTGAGCTAAGTGCCACCAGTGAGGTTTGTGCCAATGGCAGCAGGCCATCGCGGTGGGCCGACACTGCCATGCCCGATGTGGAGTGGGTGTGAAAAACACACAGTGCGTCGGGGCGGTGTTCGTGCACGGCGCTGTGAATAATGTAGCCGGCCTTATTAATTTTGTAGTCGGTTTCACTGAGAATATTCCCCGCTAAATCGACTTTAATTAAACTCGATGCAGTGATTTCATGGAACATCAACCCGAATGGGTTGAGCAGAAAGTGTTCGTCGGGGCCGGGCACACGCAGGGAAATATGGTTGGCTATTTGATCATCCCAGCCAAAATGAGCGACCAGGCGATAACAGGCGGCCAGTGTGACGCGGGCCTGCCATTCCTCGGGCGACACCTTATCCTTGAGAGAGGGGAAGTTAATTGTTGTTGGAATTGGCATTTTGTAGCCTCCATTTTTATCACTTATATTTATTATTGCCCAGTATAGCGCCTTACATGAAAGGCAGTGAATGGCATCCCCGACATTGTTTTTGTATGATCGAAACTCAATACCAAAGGGTGACTGTTTTGGACACCATCGCCTCCCCCTGTATCGATAATTGTTGCCTCAATGAAGAGGATATTTGTCTGGGTTGTTTTCGCAGCCTCGATGAAATACTTGGCTGGCGCGCGGCAAGTCATGAGCAGCGCCAGGAATTTATCAACAGGACTGTTCGGCGCAAGGCTGAGCACCAGCGCAAATATAATTTTGAGGGTGATTGATAGCCCTTCACCGTCGACGAGTTGATAAGCGCTTATTGTCTGCTCCCGCGCTTATGTTCTCCCGAGCAGTCATGGGGTAGAATCCCCGCCCATGACGACCCGCCCCGATACCGAGCACTACCGCGAACTCTTCCTCAACGATGTCCCGATGATGGATATGCGTGCCCCCGTGGAGTTCAACAAGGGCGCCTTTCCCTGCAGTGAAAACATTCCCCTGCTCGACGATCTACAGCGCGAGGCCGTTGGCACCTGCTATAAGAAAAAGGGCCAGGACGCCGCCATTGAACTGGGTTGGCAACTGGCCACCCCTGAAATTCGTGAGCAACGCATTGCCGCCTGGCAGGACTTTATCCAGCGTCACCCCGAGGGTTATTTGTATTGCTTTCGCGGTGGTCTGCGTTCGCGCCTTAGCCAGCAGTTGGTGGGCGAGGCGGGCACAGACTATCCGCTGGTCAAGGGTGGCTATAAGGCCATGCGGCGCTTTTTGATCGACGAACTGGATCAACAGTGTGAGACCCTGCCTTTGACCTTAGTGTCGGGGCGCACGGGCTCGGGCAAGACTCTGGTGATACACGATCTTGCCCACGCCCTGGATTTAGAGGGTCTGGCCAATCACCGAGGCTCGGCTTTTGGTCGCCAGATACAAGCCCAGCCAAGCCAAATTGATTTTGAAAATAGCCTGAGCATTGCGGTAATGAAGCAGTGTGCGCAGCATCAACAGCCTATTTTTGCCGAAGACGAGGGTCGGATGATCGGCGGCGTGACGCTGCCGATGCATTTTATAGAGCTGATGCAAAAGTCCCCGCTTGCGGTACTGGAAACCCCCATTGCCGAGCGTATCGACATTGTCCTGGCCGACTACATTACCGAGGCTTATCCCCAGTACACCGTAACGTTTGGTGAGGAAGAGGGTGCTGAAAAATTCCGCGAACAAATACTCGGCAACCTCAGCCGTATTCGTAAGCGCCTGGGTGGCGAGCGCTTTACCCAACTCCACGGCGAGTTTAGTGAGGCTTTAGAAACATTAATAAAACATAAGGATGCCGGCGGTTTTCGCGCCGGTATTGAAATGCTACTCACCGATTACTACGACCCGATGTACGACTACCAGCAGGGGCAGCGTGATGGCCGTGTTGTTTTTCGTGGTGAGAGGGCAGAGCTGCTGCAATGGGCGGAGGCTTATTCCATGGCTTAACGAAAACCCATTACCTTCCTTTAAAAATTTTACTAATTATTAAGAAGAGGCCTTTTCACGGGAGAGTATTTTGCTTTCAGGCAAGGCAAAAATGCGCGCAGTGAGGGAGTTTACATTTGTAAATGACCGATTGAGCACTTTTTTAACGCCGCATGGGAGCAAAATAACTTTCGTGCAAAGGTCTCGAGGAGAATGCCCGTGCGGTTATTGCCTACTCTAGTAGCGCTGCTCGTCTCTATCAGTTTGGTCGGCCCCACGTGGGCCGAAAGCTTTACCTTTACCGCCATCCCCGACCAGAACGCATCGCGACTGCAGCAGCGCTTTGGCAAGGTTGCCAGCTATTTGCAAGAGCAGCTGGGTGTTGAGGTCAAGTATGTTCCGGTAAAAAGCTACGCGGCAGCCGTCACGGCCTTTCGCAATAATCAGGTGCAGCTGGGCTGGTTTGGCGCTTTATCCGGCGTGCAGGCGCGCCAGCGCGTGCCCGGTAGCCGCGCCATTGCCCAGGGCTACGAAGATCAATTCTTTAAAACTTATTTTATTGCCCACCGCTCTAGCGGCCTGCTAGATGGCCGGACGGGTGATGCAAACAATGAGCAATTCCCCCTCGCCATAGCCGGCCACACCTTGACCTTCGGTGCCAAGGGTTCAACCTCTGGCCGCTTAATGCCGGAATATTATATTCGACAATATTTAGGCAAGGCGCCGAGTGATGCTTTTCGCCGCGTGGGCTTTAGTGGCGATCACCATCGCACCATTGCTTTAGTCGGCAGCGCTGCCTATGAGGTGGGAGCGGTTAATTACAAGGTGTGGGAGCAAGCCCTCGCGGCGAAGAAGGTTGACCCGCAGCAGGTGCAGGTCATTTGGCAAACACCGCCGTACCCCGACTACCAGTGGAGTATTCGCGGTGATGTTGATCAACGCTGGGGCGAGGGCTTTGCTGAGAAAGTGAAAGCCGCGCTGTTGGCGATCAATCAAGCCGAGTTACTGGCCGCTTTCCCCCGCAGTGCTTTCATTAGCGCAACGAATAGTGATTATGAAGCCACTCGCGAGACGGCGATCGCCATTGGCCTGATCGATGAACCTTGAGCTTAATTTACCAAATCTTACACCTTTGCAAAAAGAGCGGGGAGAGGAGCTTGCGGCGGGACAGCCCCCGGTTTTTTTATTGAACAATGCCCAATTGTCTTATCAGGGGAGGGCGGTATTAAATAATGTCTCTCTTAAAATTACCGCCGGTGAGCGTGTCGCCCTGGTGGGTAAGTCGGGCGTTGGCAAGTCAACACTGTTGGCGGCACTGCGCGAGCAAGATCCCAATGCCCTTGCCTGGTGTCCGCAGCAGCCGGGTCTGGTGCCGATGCTCAGTGTCTATCACAATATTTATATGGGCGGCCTGCAGCGCCACAATAGCTTTTATAACCTGCTGAATTTAATGAAGCCGCTGTCGCAACCCTTGCGTGAAGTTACGGAACTGGCAGCACTGTTACAGCTCGATAAACACCTGTTTGACCGTGTCGAGCAGCTCTCTGGTGGGCAAGCGCAACGGGTCGCCATTGGGCGGGCGCTGTATCAAGGGCAAGGTGTTTTTCTCGGTGATGAACCGGTTTCCGGGGTGGATGAACATCAGGCACAACAGTTGCTGACTTTAATTGTGGAAAAGCATGCAAGCGTCGTATTAGCACTGCACGATGTTGAACAGGCACTGCGTTTCTGTGATCGTATTATTGGCTTAAAAGACGGTGCCATTGTGCTCGACGCCCCCAGTTCGACACTGACGGTGAACGACCTCAGCGAGCTTTATCGCTGATGCAAACGCTGTCGGCGAGTGACTTACACAACAAGGCCAGACCGCCGGTTGGCAGGCTGTTATCACTGCGCTCGACGAGCTTTTATTTCGCACTGCTGGCCGCTGTGTGTTTATTGTTGGCCGATATTGAAATCATCAGCCCCAATCCCTGGTTTGAATTACAGGCGATGGGGCGGGGTTTATTGAACCCGCGTATTGTCAGTTATAGCGAATTATTTACCGGGCTGGCGAGCACCCTCAGCTTTGCCCTGCAGGGCATGGCGGTGGCGGTGGTGGCGGGTTTTGGCCTGTCGCTGGTGTATCGACATTGGTGGGTGCGGACTTGCTGCGCCTTTATTCGTGCCATTCACGAATTATTTTGGGCGCTGATTTTTATTCAATGTTTTGGCTTGTCGCCGTTGACGGGCCTGTTGGCGATTGCCCTGCCGTATGCGGCAACATTGGCAAAGGTGTACGGTGAAATATTCGAGGAAGGCTCACAGCAGGCCCGTGGCAACCTGCACCAGCGTCAAAGCCTGAGTGCTTTTTTGTACACCAGCCTGCCTCTGGCCTGGCCATCGCTGACGCATTACAGCCGTTACCGCTTTGAATGCGCACTGCGCTCAACGGTGGTGCTGGGTTTTGTCGGCTTGCCGACATTGGGTTTTTATTTAGAAACATCGCTGAGTGAAGGCCTTTACAGTGAAGCCGCTGGCCTGATTTATGTACTGTTATTATTAATTGCCAGCCAGCGTTGGTGGTTGCAAAAACGTTTATTGCCGGTTTATTTATTGGTCGCCGTGGTGTGCCTGCCACCGAGTGCCAATTTTAGCTGGCAAACGCTGACGCAATTTTTTACTGAAGATATTGTCCCCCAGCCCTTGCGTACTGCGGGTGCGAATAGCCTTGGCCCCTGGCTCATTTTATTATGGCAACAACAACTTTGGCCGGGTTTATTGAATACCCTGGTGTTGAGCCAAATCGCACTTTTCTTTACGGCACTGCTGGCCTTATTAAGCTTCCCGTTTAACGCCAACCTCTTCGTTGGCCCGCTGACCAGGCGCGGTTGTACGGGGCTGTTGTTAATTGCGCGAACCCTGCCCGAATATTTATTGGCCTTTGTTGGCCTGCTGCTTTGGGGGCCTTCCATGCTGCCAGCCATTGTTGCACTGGTGTTGCACAATGGCGCCATTATCGCCCACTTACTGGCAGGCTTTAGTGAGAATATCGCTCTGCGCAGTGACGCCAGTCGGGGGCTTAATCGCTATGTGTATGAAGTATTACCACGCATTTACCGACAGTTTTTGGCCCTGCTTTTTTACCGCTGGGAAGTGATACTACGCGAAAGCGCCATCCTCGGCATTCTCGGTATTGCGACCCTGGGCTTTTATATTGATTCCGCCTTTGAAGAATTTCGCTTTGACCGCGCCGCCCTGTTAATTCTCGCTTCGGCCCTGTTGAATATGGCCGTCGATACCGTGGCTCGCACTTTGCGCCGCCGCCTCCACCTCGTTACCACCGCAGACATCCGCTAATGCAAGTATCTCCCCCCATCTATAAAGACCTGGTGCTTGTCGGCGGGGGGCACAGCCATGCCCTGGTGTTGAAAATGTGGGCCATGAAGCCCGTGCCGGGGGTGCGTCTGACATTAATATCACCGCAAGTGCTAACGCCCTATTCGGGCATGTTACCGGGCTTGCTTGCCGGGCACTACACGCTGGAAGAAACCCATATCGATTTGGCGCGCTTGTGCCAATACGCCGGGGCGCGTTTTATTCAAGCGGCGGTTACGGGTTTTGATCTAACAAATAAAGACATTCGCTTTGCCGATAGAGCGCCCCTGGGTTTTGACCTGCTATCGATTAACAGTGGTATCAGTCCCGACTTGCGTATTCCCGGTGCGCTTGAATTTGCCACCCCGGTTAAACCCATCGCCGCGTTTTACCCGCGCTGGCAAGCCTTAAAAAGCCATTTGCGCAGTGATGACACCCACTTGGAAAATGGGCAGGCCTATCGCATTGCCATCGTTGGTGGTGGTGCAGCCGGTGTTGAACTGATATTGGCCATGCAGTATGCACTGAGTCGCGATCCGGCGATAAACAGGCCCCTGCAATTTTGTCTGGTTCAAAAGGGCGAGGGTTTACCTGAGAATTATCCCCCACGACTGCAGCGCAAGGTCGCCGAATTGTGCGCCAGTAATAATATTGAGGTGATTGCTAATACCTGTATCGAAGAAGTTTCTGCCAATTTATTACACGGTGAAAATAATAAAATCATCAGTTTTGACAGCCTATTCTGGTGCACTAATGCCCGCGCCGTAGACTGGCTACAGCAGACGGAACTGGATCTTGATCAGCAGGGTTTTATCCGCGTGAATCAATTTTTACAGTCGACCAGCCACGGCGTTGTTTTTGCCGCTGGGGATATCGCCCAGCAAGAGAATTACTCCCGACCGCGCGCGGGTGTGTTCGCCGTGCGTCAGGGGCCAGTACTGTTTAATAATTTTCGCAAGGCACTTTTAAAGCAATCGCTGACGGCCTTTCGCCCGCAAAAAACCTTTCTCAGTTTGTTGGCCTGTGGTGAACAAAGAGCCCTCGCCTGTAAGCCGGGTAGCCCCATGCCCAGCGTTGGCGGCAAGTGGGTGTGGCGTTTGAAAGACCGTATTGATCGCCGTTTTATGGCGATGTTTAACGACCTGGCTATGAGTGACGAGGCTGAGGCCAGCTTGCCTGTTGCCGCCGTTATCAGCGCTGATGATGGCGCGGATAAGAGCGCCGATAATAATCAGCCCGCTATTACGAGCGCTGCAATGCGCTGTGGTGGCTGCGGTGCCAAAGTCGGGGCCTCTGTGCTCAAACGAGTAATGCAGCGCTTAGCCCCGGTCGAGCATGCCGGCGTAGTGTTGGGATTAAATAGCCCCGATGATGCCAGTGCCATAGAAATTCCCGCCGGGCATTTGCTGGTGCAGAGCGTTGATGTGTTTCGCGCGCTGCTTGACGACCCCTATGTGCTCGGCCAAATTTCTGCCCAACATGCGCTGAGTGATTTGTTTGCCATGAATGCCCAGCCCCACAGCGCCCTGGCGATTGCCACGCTGCCCTATGGGGCGGAAGCCATTGTTGAGCGCGATTTATTACAAATAATGAGTGGCGCAGTAGCGGTGCTCAACGAAAATAACTGCGCCCTAATTGGTGGCCATACCAGTGAGGGTGCCGAACTGAGCCTGGGTTTCTCGGTGAATGGCAGCTGTGCACCAGAACAGTTATTACAAAAAAGCCAGCCCCAGGTCGGCCATCAACTGATTTTGACTCAGCCCCTGGGTACCGGAACATTATTTGCCGCCCACGCCCAATTGGCGGCCAGGGGCGAGTGGGTCAGCCAGGCCGTTGTCGGTATGCAGCTGTCTAACCGGCAGGCCGGTGACATTTTTTATCGCCATCACGCCAGTGCCTGTACCGATATTACCGGCTTCGGTTTAATGGGCCACCTGCTAGAAATGCTAAAGCCTGCGAGGCTTGGGGCGAGTATTCATCTAAGTCAATTACCGGTGCTCGAGGGTGCACTGGATTGTTTTGCCAGGGGTATCAGCAGTAGCTTACAGTCGCAAAATAGTCACAGTCGTCGCGCTATTAATAATTACCAACAATGGCGAGAGCACCCAGTTTATCCACTCTTATTCGATCCCCAAACCTCTGGTGGCTTGCTGGCCAGCGTTGCCGAATGTGACGTCGACAGTTGTCTACAAGCGCTGCACAAGGCGGGTTATCCGCAGGCCTGTATTATCGGTGAAGTGTCGGTAGGTAACACTGGGGGCGGAACAGAAGGGCAGGTGGTGCTACAGTAATTTTGGCTCAGTGTGGCTAGCCCGCGCTTATACCGAGGGTACTTGTAAGTTGTCGAGAGGGCTGCGCGTGCCCGCATAGTGCTGACCCAGTACATGGGTGTAAATCTGTGTGGTTTTCACATCGTTATGCCCCAGTAATTCTTGCACTGTGCGAATATCAGTACCGCGTTGTAATAGGTGAGTGGCAAAGGAATGGCGGAAGGTATGGCAATTGACCTTTTTGTTGAAGACCTTGGCCCGCTTGACGCTTTGTGCAAGGGCTTTGCGTATCACCGTTTGATGTAAATGGTGCCGGCAGGTTACCCCGGTAATAGGATGGCTACACCAGGTTTTAGAGGGGAAAATAAAAGCCCAGTTGGCACTGCGATAGGCATTGCGGTATTTGCGCCCCAGTGCGCCGGGTAGTGAAGGCCCGATGCCCTCTTCGTTGTCACGGCGCTGCAGGTCGATGGCGAGGGCTATTTCTAATCGTAGTGGTTCAAGCAGCGTCGGGCTTAATAAGGTCTGTCTATCTTTATTGCCTTTGCCGTCGCGTACGGTTAGCGAGCAGCGTTGGGTATCGACATCTTGAATGCGTAAGCGCAGGCACTCGCTAATGCGCAGGCCGCTACCGTATAATATTTCAATAATTAGACGATTACGCCCCTCGAGTTTATTGATAATGCGCGCCACTTCAGTGGGGCTGAGTACTATCGGTAAGGTACGTTGTTTACTCGCCAGCGTGAACCCCAGCTCACCCAGAGGCAGGTTGAGTACCTTGTGATAGAGAAACACGATGGCGTTGAGGGCAACCTTTTGTGTGTTGGTAGCGACATGCTTTTCCACCGCAAGCCAGCTTAAAAAGCCCTTGACCTCCGCAGCGCCCATTGTTGAGGGTGGCGCATTTGATTGAAAAATATAAAGCGACGAATCCAGTAGAGGTAGGTTTTTTCAATGCGAATACTATAGCCACGCAGGCGTATATTTGTGCGTACACTTCGATAAAGGGGCTCGGCATGTTAATGCCAGATATTGCCTTGATAGCTGTATTTATAGACAGTATATTGGTTTTGTTCCAGAAATTTTGCGTGTTACCATTCTGTGCTTGCGCGATATTATGGCCCTGTGTTTTTAAATAGCATAAAAATCAATAGCTTGTAATTATAGTCGGGTGGATACGGCGCAAGGGTAAAGTGGAATATGGCGCATGCGCGTTTAGCGCGAGAGGGAGTTATGTATGCCTAAAAATTGTATTTTAAATCAAAGGCTTGCCGTTGTTCTGCGTATATTGAATTTGGCAAAGCGCGCATGCGCGATATACAAATGTTGTTTGCGTTCAGGAGCGCGATAAGTGCAATATAGAGGATAGCAAAGAAATACAATAATGCTGTATATGCAATCAGTATATTGATTGTTTCTTCTAGAGGAAAAAAGTCTTGGATAACAAATTGACAGCCCACTACTCTTTATTCGACCTTAAGACTAAGTGCCAGCCCGTGAACAAGTTGTGATTTGTTCCAAGGGACAGGCACTTAGTCTTAAGGCAAAGCTTGAGCTATCACTTCCTGTTAATTTTCTCGCTCCTTCCAGTAAACTGACGAAGAATGACTGCCTGAAGGTGTTCAGGTCTTTGTTTCTCACGTCAGCAAACAACAATGAACCGAAAGTGACCACGCGAAAAGCGCGTGGCACGTTGGTTAAACGTTAAATGCATTCGAGAGATTGGTGTAATGCGAATAATTGAAGTTGTAGATTATCAAGATAGCTGGACTAAAAACTTTGAAGATGAGTCGCAACTATTAAACGACGCCATTAGCGTTCTAAATCCAACCATTCATCATATCGGAAGTACTGCTGTTCAAGGGTTGGCAGCAAAACCTATTATCGACATTCTCATTGAAGTTGAAAATGTTATAGATCTCGATTCTTATAATAGTGAAATGAAAGCCGCTGGTTATTACGGTCGTGGCGAACTTGGTATTCCCGGTCGTAGATTTTTCCAAAAAGGAGGTGACAATAGGTCACATCAAGTACACGCTTTTAAAAAAGGTCACTTTGATGTTGTCCGTCATTTAGCATTTCGTGATTATCTAATTAACCACCCCGAAGTAGCTTTACAATATGCAACTCTAAAAAGGCATGTGGCTATGGAAAGCAATAATGATATTGATCGCTACTGTGATGGGAAGAGTGAGTTTGTTCAAAAGTATGAAAAACAAGCCGTGGAGTGGTATTTATTTAACAAGTCAAGCAAGAAGGACGCGCTAATGCGCGCCTCTTCTTGAGGCGTTATATTATTCCGCAGGTCGGATTTACCCCTAAAAGGACTTAGAATGACTGACATCATAATTCCAATAGTATTCCCTGAATACAAAATTACAGTTGAAACCCCAGCCCTTGAATTTGATTTGTTTCCGTGGACTGAGCTTGACAATGTCTCCTTTAAAGGATCTAAAGAGAAAATTTCAAACTTAGGTCACGCAGGAATACTTCTTATCCAGTCAAAGACTGGAAAAGCGAAATATTATGAATATGGTAGGTATGATTACCCTGAATTAAGGGGAGCTGTAAGAAGGCTTCCTGTACCTAATGCTAATGTAACCGGTGACGGCATTCATTTGCCATCCTTAGTTCCTGTATTACATAAGATTAGTAGTCGAGCAGGAAAGGGCTCTAAAATTGAAGGGGTTTTTCTTGAGTCACAAGGATCATTTGTTAAGCTAAATAATAAAGCTATGACAATTAAAGACCAAAATAAAAACCCTAAAAGAATCCCATACAATATAACCACCAACAGCTGCATTCACTTTGTGAAAAAGCTTGTCGAGCTGGCAGGTAAAGAAACTCCATGGATGATAGACCCTCGACCAAACTCATACATTGGCGAGTTTCGTGATGACTACCCCGACTTGGATTACACTCCTAAAAATCGCAGTTTATATATAGAAACGGTGGGTAATATAAAATAATGAAAATTCTATTAACTATAACACTGCTATTTTTTCTATCAGCTTGTGATTCAAACAAAAATCATGAACCACCAAACAAGCCAGGCTCTGTTTCAGAGTCTGCGTTTTGGGTGGGCGGTGCAGATGGCGGCGCTTATATTGAAATCAATAAAAAATCAACACACGAGTACTACGCAAAAATATACTTCGACGCAACTGGTGAAATATGGTATGAAGGCGTCCTTAACTATTCCGGAGATGATGAGATTGATGTCAATAATAAAAAGGTCTTTTCGTTTTGGGATGGAGACACCTTATATCTTGTAAATAACAAACAACTAACGACCGAGAAAAAATAATATAACAAAGCCAATCAGGTTTAGCCGGTAAAAAGCACCGGCTAGGACAGTCAATAATCCGCGCCTTTTGTGTTGTCGCTATCGCTAAAAATTAACACAAAAGGCGCTACATATTGGCGGTGTTGAGGCTGTAGAAAAACCTCAGTAAACCCTATTTTTATCGTGATTAAGGTCCTTGTAAACCTCCCCTAAACTAGGGGCATCCATATTTAGAGTTCTACCGCGTACACTACGGCAATGCGGAGAACGAATAATGAAAAAAACACGCTACACAGAAACTCAGATCGTCAAGATCTTGAAGCAAGTCGAGGGCAGTAGGCTCGTCAAAGAGCTGGAGGATGAGAATCGGCGCCTTAAATCCATGTTCGCCGATCTCAGTCTGGAACATCGTATTCTTAAGGACATTGTTGAAAAAAAGCTCTAAAGCCAGCGAT
>ERZ1027208.139-NODE-139-length-37664-cov-16.777287_pt1 | contig 37664 bp, 29 predicted proteins | sample MGYA00520867_ERZ1027208 | MGnify/ENA primary metagenome ERZ1027208 (study PRJEB33311, sample SAMEA4378413) | marine metagenome | biome: Marine biome; feature: Fjord; material: Water | collected 2014-07-20T08:00:00Z/2014-07-... | depth 75 m ...
GTAGTGTCTTTCATAAATAAGTCTCAAATGTGTCAACTTATTTCAGGACGGGACACAGCAGGCACAAAAAAAGGGCCGTAAGGCCCTTTTTTTGTATCTAATTATAAAGCTATTAGTTTCTTTCTATTTCAGCCTTATCAGTAGCAAGTTGTTGATAAGCTCGGTATTCATTGTAAGCCTTTGAGCGACTAACCTTTTGATCGGTACTCTTATCTGTTACTGCAATTTCAGAGCGAGTTACCTTATCCAAACGAACTAATACCTGGTCACCACCGGCAACACTTACAAGCTCATAAGAAGCCTCTTGCCCCTCAGGCAGTGCAAATACAGTCTTGATAATAGAAGCCTCTACCCCTTGGGTTGCCCTTCTTTTATCAAAGACACTGGTCCAGCCACTAACCAGGGAGCCTTCACGTGCCTGTTTTAGTGATTCCTGGGCTTTCAATGCTAGTTCATCACGAGCCTTAGAATTTTCCAGTACTGCCACAATTTGCGACTTAACCGATTCAAAAGACTTAACTTTGGATTCGTTAAAGCTATTCAAATGAACGACAATTGCATGTCCATCTGCGACTTCAATCACTTCACTGTTAGAATCTTCATTGAGAACAGCATCAGAAAATGCAGACTCTACAACCGAAGGATAATTGGCTAAACCTGATTTAGATAAGCGGGTAAACTCTTTTGACGTTTTAACCATTAAGTCTTGCGCCTTACCTGCCTCAGCAATCCCATTAGACGAGAATGCTTCGTCTTTAAGGGTTTCTAGAGCTTCTACATAAGCAGCTTCAGAAGCTTCTTCTTTTAAGTCTGACTCAATCGAATCCTTCAAGCTAGCTAGCGATCCAATTTCTGGCTGACGCTCTTCAAGTAGCTTAATAAGATGAAGGCCGTCACGTGTCTGAACAACCGATGACAGGCCACCAACAGACAATTCAGAAAGTGCCTGAGAAAATTCATCCTCAAAAACCTCTAGAGCCGAAAAGCCTAGATCACCACCTGAGAATTTAGAGCTGTCATCTTCAGAAAACTCTTTAGCAAGAACTGCAAAATCTTCACCCTTAGAGATTCGATTAGAAATATCAGCTAAAGATGCGCGAGATTCCTCATTCGCTTCTAATAATAAAATATGAGCTGCACGATATTCTTTTTTAGATGCGGCTTCCATTAGCAATTCATCATAGCGAGCTGCAATTTGATCCTCATCAACAAACGATCCGACACTTAACTCACTGCGCTTTAGCTCTAGATAATCGACGATAACTGATTCTTCAGTCATAAAACGTGATGAATTTTCCTGATAATAAGCGTCTAACTCTTCAGTTGAGACCTCTATTCCCTCTTTAACACTATTAAACGAGTAAGTAATAGTTGAGTAATCGCGAGATTGAGCGTCTAGCTCAGCGACACTTGTCTCTTCTTTAACGGTAGAAAAAGCACTTGCTTGAAACCCATTCTGAGCTTGCTGTATTAATAAGTTAGTACGAAGCAATTCACGGTAGCTTGTTCGAGTAAATCCAGCACTTCTCAATGCAAGATCAAACTGATTGCGATCAAATGCACCATTAACTTGGAATTCAGGAGATAGAAGGATTATCTTATCTATTTCTTGATCTGAAAAATGAATACCACCAGATTTTGCTGCTTGCTTTAAAACAGACTCATTAATTAAGCCGTCCAACGCAATCAATCTAAGGCGGCTGTCTTCCATATTAAAGTTTTCACCGAACTGGGACTGCATACGCCTTTTTTGCATCTGAACCATTTGGCCAACTTTTAACTCGCTAATTTCTTCACCATTGACCTCAGCTGGCGCATCCTGCCCTCCACCCAAAGCAACAATGCTGTCAATACCAAATAAAGCAAAGGTAAGAATAATCAAACCAACAATAATTTTAGCAACCAGTCCTTTAGAACCGTCGCGCATAGCTTGGAGCATAACCTTACAACCTTTTTTAGAATTCTTAGGTTAAATAAACGAAAAAAAAGCGCATCAATCGGGATGCGCTTTTCATGTATTCTATCGATCTTAAAAATGCATTAATTTTTTAATTAATTAACAGCGTCTTTAAGAGCTTTACCTGGTTTAAAACCAGGAACTTTAGCGGCTGCAATTTCGATTGGCTGACCCGTTTGAGGGTTACGACCAGTTCGAGCTGCACGCTCTTTAACAGCAAATGTACCAAAGCCTACCAGTACAACTTGATCGCCATCTTTTAATGCTGTTGTAATTGCGTCTACAGTTGCATCTAAAGCACGACCGGCTGCTGCCTTTGGAATATCTGCAGTAGCTGCTATCGCATCAATCAACTCAGATTTATTCACAATTATCCCCTTACCTATCTTGGTTTTTATATATGTAAATCGGTATAGCTAAGCGCCGTAGCAATGACCATCACAAGAGGCAGCAAGTTACCCAGTGTGGTGGCCCATGTCAAGATGCTTTATAGCTTTTTACTTAATGTGTACTCATTTGACCCAATTGCTTTTGCTGAGTCGCAGCTTCTTTTTCAAGAACAGATGCTACATTTTTTTCTAAATCACCGGTCAAAGCAATATCGATTACTTCATCGACCCACTTAACAGGTATTATTTCTAGTTGGGCTTTAATATTATCAGGTATTTCCCTAAGATCCCTTTCATTTTCTGAAGGAATCAGAACGGTTTTAATCCCACCGCGATGAGCTGCTAATAATTTCTCTTTTAAGCCGCCAATAGGCAGAACCTTACCCCTAAGGGTAACCTCACCCGTCATGGCAACATCAGAACGAATCTCTGTATTAGTAATAACAGACATTAAAGCTGTCACCATTCCAACTCCCGCGCTTGGACCATCCTTTGGGGTTGCCCCTTCAGGAACGTGTATATGCAGGTCATGAGTCTCGAAGAAGTTAGAAGGCAGACCAAGGCCTTCTGAACGCCCCTTAACTACAGTGAGAGCAGCTTGAATAGATTCCTGCATCACATCACCTAACGATCCCGTTTTAACTATGCGACCTTTACCGGGTGTCATGACAGATTCAATGGTTAAAATTTCACCACCTACAGACGTCCATGCCAACCCAGTTACCTGGCCCACGTAATTTTCTGTATCAGCCAGTCCATACTGGAACTTTTGAACTCCCAGATAATCTTCTAGCTTAGATGTAGGGATATTTGATTCCACTGTATCAGATTTATTCATGACATTTTCTTTAACTATCTTTCGACACAGCTTAGCCATTTCACGCTCAAGACCACGAACACCCGCTTCCTTGGTGTAATGCCTAATCACAGATCTCATTGTATCTTCAGGGACAGTTAACTCTTTTTCTTTAACACCGTTTTGCTCAATCTGCTTTGGTAGCAAATAGCGCTCTGCGATATTTACTTTTTCGTCTTCGGTATAGCCTGGTATACGAATTATCTCCATTCGATCAAGTAGTGGACCAGGAATATTCATGCTATTTGCAGTACAAACAAACATAACTTCTGACAAGTCAAAATCCACTTCTAGATAATGATCAGCAAATGCAGTATTTTGTTCTGGATCAAGAACTTCTAACAAAGCTGACGCAGGATCTCCGCGATGATCCATGCCCATTTTATCTATCTCATCCAATAAAAATAATGGATTTTTAACACCCACCTTAGATATCTTTTGAATTAACTTGCCCGGCATAGAACCAATATAGGTGCGTCGATGACCTCGAATTTCTGCCTCATCCCGAACCCCGCCAAGTGCCATTCTAATGTACTTACGATTAGTAGCCTTAGCAATTGACTTACCTAAAGATGTCTTGCCGACACCCGGAGGTCCAACTAAACATAAAATATTGGCGGTGGATTTTTTAACTCGTTTTTGTACCGCTAAATATTCAAGAATCCTATCTTTCACCTCATCCAGACCATAGTGATCCTTGTCTAAGATTTCTTTCGCAAGCTCTATATTCGCCCTTACCTTGCTCTTAGATTTCCATGGGATATTAAGCATCCAGTCAAGGTAACCACGAACCACTGATGCCTCAGCTGACATGGGTGACATCATTTTAAGCTTGGTCAATTCTGATTCGGCTTTTTCTTTGGCTTCCTTTGGCATGCCAGCTTCATTTATTTTATTCTGAAGCTCTTCATGCTCATTAGGAACATCATCCATATCACCAAGCTCTGTTTGAATGGCTTTCATTTGCTCATTCAAATAATACTCACGCTGGCTCTTTTCCATTTGTTTTTTGACGCGCCCACGAATACGCTTTTCAACATCTAACAGGTCTAACTCGGACTCTATTTGAGCCATGATGTGTTCAAGACGCTCACGCTCACTGACCATCTCAAGAACAGACTGCTTCTCTTCAAGCTTTAGTGATAAATGCGCTGAAATAGTATCAGCCAAGCGACCTGGCTCTTCGATATTCTCAATTGACGTTAAAACCTCACTAGGAATTTTTTTACTCATTTGTACAAACTGATCAAAAAGTTCGGTGACAGCCTTCACAAGAACTTCTTCTTCTTTTTCTCCAACTGATTCTATTTCAAGAGGAAAAGCCTCGCCTAAATAGAACTCATCATCCTTCTCAAAACTTGTGACTTCAGCACGATACAAGCCTTCGACTAACACTTTAACGGTTCCGTCAGGCAGCTTTAGAAGTTGCAGGACAGTTGCAACGGTACCCACTTTATAGACATCGACCTCACTAGGTTCATCAGTAGCGGCACTTTTCTGAGCGACCAGTAGTATTTTCTTATCACCCTCCATGGCAGATTCTAATGCCTGAATGGACTTATCACGCCCAACAAACAAAGGGATAACCATGTGCGGATAAACCACAACATCGCGAAGAGGTAACAACGGGAATTTTTCTTTAGTCATAATATATGGTGCTCAAACACGCACTTAGAGATATAACAAAGATGGGGATTAGCGGTAATAATTACAAGCCTTAAATAAAAAAAAGGAGCTAAAAAGCTCCTTTTTTTATTTATGCGTCGTCTGGTGCGACTTTTTGACTCTCATTTGATTCATAAATGAGCAATGGCTCAGAATCGTCATTTATAACTGACTCATCAATAACCACTTTGGTCACATGCTCTTCTGATGGAATTTTGTACATACTATCAAGCAGAACACCTTCCATAATCGACCGAAGACCACGAGCGCCTGTTTTTCGCTCCATAGCCTTCTGGGCAACCGCTGTTAGCGCAGAATCTCGAAATTCAAGCTCAACACCTTCCATTTCAAACAAAGCCTGATACTGTTTTATAAGAGCATTTTTGGGCTCTACCAAAATCTGTATCAATGCAGCCTCATCCAACTCTTCTAATGTTGCCACAACAGGTAAGCGACCAATAAACTCCGGAATCAAACCATAACGAACCAAATCACTAGGCTCTGCATCCTTAAGAATAGACCCAACCTCTTTAGTATCGTCCTTAGCTTTAACAACCGCATTAAAACCAATACTACTTTTCTCAGTACGATCGCGAATAATCTGATCTAAACCAGAAAAAGCACCACCACATATAAACAAGATATTACCAGTATCAACCTGGAGAAATTCTTGCTGTGGATGCTTGCGACCACCCTGAGGTGGCACAGAAGCAACCGTACCCTCAATTAGCTTAAGTAATGCTTGCTGAACACCTTCACCACTTACATCACGCGTAATCGATGGGTTATCCGACTTTCTAGAGATCTTATCTATTTCATCAATATAGACAATGCCACGCTGAGCCTTATCTACATCATAATCACACTTTTGTAATAACTTCTGGATGATGTTTTCAACATCCTCACCCACATAACCCGCTTCTGTAAGCGTCGTTGCGTCAGCAATGGTAAATGGCACATTAAGCAATCTAGCAAGTGTTTCTGCTAACAATGTTTTACCGCTACCGGTAGGACCAATAAGTAATATATTACTTTTTGCCAACTCGGTTACGCCATTTTTACCTTCAGTATGTCGCAATCTCTTATAGTGATTATAAACAGCAACAGATAAGACAACTTTCGCCCTATCCTGACCTATTACATACTCACCTAAGGTTTCTTTAATTTCTTTTGGCGTAGGCAGGCGATCACTAGGTGCTTCACCCTGACTTTCTTGTACTTCTTCACGAATAATGTCATTACAAAGATCGACACACTCATCGCAAATAAAGACACTTGGGCCAGCTATCAGCTTGCGCACTTCATGCTGGCTTTTACCGCAAAAAGAACAATAAAGCAGCTTACTCTTATCGTCTTTACCGCTGGACTCGTCGCTCATTCGACTTCCCCTGAAATCACTGCATTTTTATAAAGATGTAACTTAAATCATAGACTTTCAAGCGGTATAGCTAAAAAGTCCATTAAACAACTATCTTAGTTCTTACGCTTTTCAAGAACTTCATCAACCATGCCATATTCAAGGGCTTGATTAGCATTCATGAAATTATCACGCTCTGTATCAGCCGCAACCGTTTCAACTTCTTTACCGGTGTGGTGAGCTAGAATACGATTTAAACGTTCTTTTGTATCTTGGATATTAGCAGCCTGAATTAAAATATCAGTTGCTTGACCTTGTGCACCACCGCTAGGCTGATGAATCATTACTCGGCTGTTCGGTAAGCAAAAACGCTTACCCTCTTCACCAGCTGCAAGTAAAAATGCACCCATACTGCAGGCCTGACCAATGCAGATAGTACTAACATTAGGCTTGATAAATTGCATTGTGTCATAAATTGACATACCAGCCGTTACCGAACCACCTGGTGAATTTATATATAAATGAATATCTTTTTCTGGGTTCTCAGCTTCTAAAAACAACATCTGAGCAACAATTAGATTGGCCATATGGTCTTCGACCTGCCCAACCATAAAGATAACCCGTTCTTTTAACAGGCGAGAATAAATATCATAAGAGCGCTCACCGCGTGCGGTTTGCTCAACGACCATTGGAACAAGGCCTGACATCTCAATAGATTGGCCCTGATCGGCCAGTAGATCTTTCATGCGTTATCTCCGTCAACGACATCAGAAAAAACAGCCGTTATCTTTGATAACAGCTGTTTAATGATTGTAGCTTGAAACCTACCAATTTGGCAGAAAATAGGATTATTGGGCGCTATTTGCCGCTTTAATCACTTCTTCGTAGCTACTGTCTTTTTCGCTTACTTTAGCTTGAGCTAAAATTGTTTCAACTACTTGCTCTTCAAGTGCTAACGCTTCTAATTGCGAACGCTGCTCTTGATTGTTTTTATAAAATTCTTTCACTTGAGCTGGATCTTGATAAGTTGAAGCCATATCTTCGATAAGTGCCTCCACCTTAGCGTCATCAGCTTTAAGTTCAAACTGCTCAACTGCTGCGTTAATTAGAAGACCTAATTTAACACGACGATCTGCCTGATCCTTAAACATTTCATTAGGAAGCATATCAGCGTTAAAATCCTGTCCCTGACCACCACCAAACTGCTGGAAAGCTTGTTGCTTAAGGCGTTGAATTTCTTGATCTGCAAGCGCACTTGGAATATCAATTTCATTAGCCTTTAACAGACCATCTAAAACCTGATTCTTAGTGTTGCGAGCAATTGACTGCTTAAGCTCACGCTCCATATTCTTACGAACTTCAGAACGGAAAGTCTCTTCACTATCAGCTTCAACACCAAACTGCTTAAAGAATTCTTCATTCAATTCTGGAAGCGTTGCACTTTCTACTGACTGAACTTTGATTTTGAACTCAGCTTCTTTACCCTGTAGATCTTCAGACTGATAATCAGTTGGGAAAGTCACTTTAATAGTGGACTCGTCTCCAGCCTTCATACCAACAACCTGATCTTCAAAGCCAGGAATCATACTCTTAGAACCCAGTGCCAAGCTATAACCTTCAGCCTTGCCACCTTCAAATGCTTCTCCATCTACATAGCCATCAAAGTCCAACTTAACCTTGTCGCCATCTTTAGATGCTGCATCAGTCTCTTCAAATGATGCCTGCTGCTTGCGCAGTACGTCGATCATTGTGTCTAAGTCTGAATCTTTGATCTCAGCAGTTAGCTTTTCAACTTCTACAGAATCTAGATCAGAAATTTTAACATCTGGGTAGATTTCAAAAGTAGCAGAAAACTGAAAATCTTTTCCTGCCTCATCAACGATCGGCGTAACATTTGGCATGCCCGCTGGATTTAATTTTTCCTGGGTAACAGCCTGAATAAAACCTTGCTGCATTTGCTCGCCTAATACTTCTTGGCGAACGCCCTTTCCATAGCGCTGTTGAATAACACGCTTTGGAATCTTACCCTGACGAAACCCATCAATTCGGGCCGTACGGGATACTTGATCTAAACGCTTAGCAATTTCTTGCTCTACGCTTGATGCTGGAATGTCGATTACAAGCTTACGTTCTAAGCCTGCTAATGTTTCTACTGAAACTTGCATGGATGCCCCACAAAAAAATACAGAAGCTGGTGAATTTTAGGATTGGGTACTTTATTGATGTGAACCCAGCTTATCAAGCTCTTTTTGCACACTGGGCAAGTTATTTGACCCACTAAGACTACTTTTTAATCAATAACACCCTTTACAACTGTTTTTTCATACAGTACTGTACAGTCATACATATACACCACTGTATAAAAAAACAGGGAAACATAATGAGTGCACTACTTAAGAATACAGAAAGCCAATCACTGCAACACTGGTCACTATGGGTCGCCCCTTCTAACCAGCAAATCAGCTTTATTAAAGACTTGGATCAAGATATTCAATCAAAGATTTTATTATTACACCCAAAGCAACCTGAATTATTAATGCGGTCTTTATTACAGGCACTTGAAAGTGGGTTTTACAACTCAGTAAAAATGGCCAAAGCATTACTTACACAAAGAGACCAAAACGTCTTGCAACTAAGAGCTCTGCGTTCTGGCGTGGCAATTGAATGGACAGACAGCGCACCCAGTTTAAACAAGGCAAGCCAGCTGTCCCTGATCTAACTAGCCAAGATCGTGAAGCAGCTTCTCTACACGCGCAACATCAGATGGTGTATCAATGCCATGCCCCGGCGCTTTATCGATAACAGACATGTGGATCTTAACCCCATAACATAACGCGCGTAACTGCTCCAAACATTCGGCTTGTTCCAAGGCTGTCGGCTTCATTTTCACATACTCATTTAAGAATGAAACACGATAACCATACATACCAATATGACGATAAACTGGAGAGACGACTGTCACCGATCTAGTCTCATCCTTATAACCCTCCCTATCCCAAGGAATAGAAGCTCGGCTAAAATACATCGCGAAACCACTATTATCCAAAACAGCTTTCACCACATTAGGGTCGAATGCATCATGCGCACTCGTTATTGGTGTGCACAATGAAGACATACCTGCGACAGGATTCTCCAAAAGCCCTTTTGCTGTCAATTCAATTAATGACTTGGGTATTAAAGGCTCATCTCCCTGCAGATTCACCACCATATCGTCATCTCTCCAGCCTAACTTGGATGCGACCTCTGCTATCCGCTCAGTCCCATTTTCATGATCAATACTTGTCATAACAACCTGGGCACCAAAAGATTCAGCGGCTTCAAATATTCTTTGGTCATCTGTAGCAATCACTATTTCTGACGCACCTGTATCAAGAGCCCGTTCATATACATGCTGAACCATTGGCTTACCTGCCAACTCAATCAAAGGCTTACCTGGCAAGCGACTGGATCCAAACCGAGCTGGAATCACAATTTTATAATCTGACATATCTACCATCATTCATTCTATAAGGAGCACTTATTCATTAAACTAAGCACTTTAAAATCATTGAACTTATAATTTACTTTGAAAATCACTATCTTCAAATTCTGGAAGCATGGCTTTAACATAAGCCTCCTTCAGATCCATTCGGCTTGCTAAAAGTATATCCGCCACCTCTCTTGCTACCCCCTTACCGCCAGACTGCTGAGTAACAAAATGAGCAAAATCTTTAACCATAAAATATGCATCAGCAGGTGCAACAGACAAGCCCACTTTACGCATAACTTTCAGATCGATTACGTCATCACCACAATACCCAACCTCATCAAAAGAGATATCAAGGTCATCAATCAGCTCTGCTAAAGCAGATAGCTTATCCTTACAGCCTGTATAGGCATGCTTGATACCTAAATCCTTAATCCTCTTGCTTAGAGGCTTGGAATCCTTAGCACTGATAATCGCCACTTCAATCCCGTAAGTCTGAAGTAGCTTCAAACCAACACCGTCCTTCACATTAAAGTGCTTTACTTCTTCGCCGTCCTTGCTATACACCAATGTCCCATCAGTGAGAACACCATCCACATCAAATACCATCAGGCTAATGCTTTGCGCTTTTTGCTTTATTTTATTTGCCAACATCATAATCAATACCTCTATAGGTGGCGTAGATAATCATCATCATACCGAACGATATCACTTTCAACCAAGGACGCCCCCGTTTGAACTTCTATAATTCTAAGCATTTCTGACTGCTCATTCAAAAGTCGATGAACCTGCTCGACACCAACCCGCAATGACTCGCCCACTACAAGAGTAGAACGGGCTCCATCTAAGAATACAATTGCAGACCCACTTACAACGACCCAGTTTTCAACACGTAACTCATGACTCTGCAATGATATTTGCTGACCAGGAAAAACTGACAATTCTTTAACTAAAAAACCCTCGCCTTTAGCGAGCACCTTAAAAGACCCCCAAGGCCTAAAAACATCTAGACAATCAAGCAATGAAAGCTGATCAGTTGAAGCCAGATGATTTGTAATGGTGCTCATATCAGATAACCGGTCCACATCAGCAACCATCACCAAGTCGTCATCCTTAACTAATACAACATCCTTACCTGTTAAATATAACTGAGAGCGACCACGGCCGAATTTCATTTCATTTAAACCAAGCTTATTTCTCCGCTCAATTAAGCTTGGCCAAGTGCCAATATCATCCCACTCAACCTCCAACAAAGAAGCTAGCACTCTAGATTTTTCTTTTTCCAATACGGCACAATCAAAAGATAAAGCCTCAACATCAGATAGATTAAATAGACGATAATCAAATAAAGATTCTTGCCGGTGACATGCAAGCCTTAGCTCTTTCGTTAAGGCAGTCTGGTGTTTTTCGAATAAACGAACAATATAGCCCGCTGTTGCCAAAACGATGCCTGAATTCCAACTAAAACCCTTCTCATTTACCAGCACCTTTGCTTCTTCGCAATCCGGCTTTTCAATGAAGCCCTTTAAGCTGGAAAGACCTGATTTCGAAACACTAAAATCAACATTTAAATACCCGTAATTTGGATTAGCTGATGAAGCTGCAACACCAAACAAACACAATTCATTTATACCTAGATTATCTTTAGCATTTATTATCTGACTGGCAAAAGCTTGATCATCAGAAATGAAGTGATCTGATGGCATTATTAGTATGTATGAATCAGGAGAGTGTGACGCCACATCCAGCGCGGCTAATAATACAGAGCTTGCAGTGTTCTTAGCCTCGCTCTCTAGCAACACATTATCAGTCCCAATACCAATTTCAGACAATTGATGTTTTAATAGAAACCTGTGCTCTTGATTCGCAACAAATAAAGGGGGGTTGCTTGAAATGACTTTAGCTCGCCTTACAGTCGCCTGCAAAAGGCTTTCGCCCTGCTCTAGAGGGTCAATAAACTGCTTAGGGAGATTCTGTCGGGATAACGGCCATAATCGTGAGCCGGAGCCTCCGGCAAGAATCACAGGATATATGGCCGCCACAATCAGTCTTCTGAAGCTTCAGATAGCACAGTCTCAATATGCTGAGAGACGCTGCGATATTCTTTTTCAAGCTTCTTCATGGCCTTTTTCGAAACACCACCAAGAACATCAATCGCGCTGCGAACTCTAGCACGACTCATGTCTGGGCCTAAAATCTCCATACTATCCAATACTGAAAACGAATTAGCTGAACCCGCGATAGAAACAAAGAAACCAAACAAGAAGTCTTTTACTTTCACATCCTGGTTTTTAGCTAGGGCAAATAACCTCTGTTGAATCTCAGGCTTTTGCCAGTTACGAATTGCTTCAAGTTGCCACAAGCCCATTTGAAGTAACTTAACCATTTCTTCTTGAGGGATCTTATTGTGAGCAAAGCTTTCTTCAGTCACTTCAGGCATGCCCGACAACAAGAAACCAGCAAGAGGGGCTACATCACTGAAGCGCTCAACACGAGGCTGAATATGCTTAACAGCAGGCATAAGCTGCTCTTTATCCAAGCCCCACTCTATAAATTTCTGTACAAACTCTTCTTCTGATAACTCACGTATCCACTGACTATTCAGCCAGCTCAGTTTAGTCTGATCAAAAATCGGACCGCCAAGAGACACTCGCTGAATGTCGAAGTTATCAAACATCTGTTGGCGCGAAAATTTTTCACTTTCATCAGGCATAGACCAGCCCATGCGACCTAAGAAATTTAGAACAGCCTCGGGCATGAAACCCATACGCTTATAATACAAAATACTAGTAGGGTTCTTACGCTTAGAAAGCTTTGATTTATCTGGATTACGAAGCAAAGGCATATGGCAAAGCTCGGGCATATCCCAACCAAAGTATTGATATAAAAGCTGATGCTTTGGTGCGCTGCTCAACCACTCTTCGCCACGGATAACATGGCTAATTTCCATCAAGTGATCATCGACAACATTTGCCAGATGATACGTCGGCATGCCATCAGACTTCATCAGCACCTGACAATCAATCATACCCCAGTCCATCTCGATATCACCACGCAGCATATCCTTAAAGGTACAAACACCTTCCTCGGGTACATGCAGGCGCACCACATAAGGCTGCCCCGACGCTTCACGCGCAGCAACAACCGCGTCATTTAGCTTAAGATCGCTGTATTTTAATGCAGAAAAACCACCCTTTTCTTGCTTTAAAGAGCGCAAAACATCCAGCTCTTCCGCTGTGCGGTAGCATTTATAGGCATTCCCAGAGTCCAGTAGTATCTGTATGTGCTTAGCATAAATGTCGCCTCGCTCACTCTGACGGTAAGATCCTTTATCGCCACCTACATCAGGGCCCTCATCCCACTCAATTCCCAGCCAGCGCAGGCTGTCATAAATTGACTGCTCAGATTCAGCTGTACTACGAGCCTGATCCGTATCTTCTATGCGCAACAAAAACTGGCCGCCATGTTGACGGGCAAACGCAAGGTTAAATAGAGCTATAAAAGCAGTCCCAACATGGGGATCACCAGTTGGAGATGGCGCAACTCGAGTACGAACAGTCATGGCTATTCCTGGGTAATTCTTGAAAAGGCGGCAATTATAGGGGTTGAAGTAGTTTTGGCCAACCGAGAAACACAAGCTAAGCTTAAAAGAATGAATTCCAGCAGCTTAAACGTAATATTTGTAGTCTTTTTATGGCTGACAGCCTTTTTTTGCCCCAATATCGTGGCATTTGAGCTCTCTGACGCCCAGAAAAAGCCCATCGATAGATTCTGGGTGCTAGAAGATTCAAGTAGTACGCGGCCTGATATTGATATCTTACGCCAGCCAGCCAGTAATTGGACGCTCCACAATACACCCACCCTAAACATGGGGTATACGCAGTCAACTGTTTGGATAAGGCTTGATCTAAGCAATCAATCCAGCCAAAGCATCAACCGCATTTTAGATATTACCTACCCCCTACTTGACTCAGTCACGCTTTATAAATTAAACGACTTACAAGGCCTGACTAAAACCATGCAATCAGGAGATGCTCACTCCTTCAGTCAAAAAAACATAAAGCACCCTAATCACGTTGAACTTATAAACCTTGCAAGGCAGACCAGTGAAACCTATTTTATTAAGATAAAAAGCAACTCCCCCATACAAACACAATTCATAATTTGGAATACAAATGAATTCCAAGACCACTACCGATCAGTTTCTGGGTTTAATTTTTTCTATCTAGGGCTTATCTTCAGTATTGTCATCTTTAACTTTTTTGTATTCCTATTCTTAAAAGAACCAGTCTATTTAACATACTCTATTTACGCAGCTTTTTTCGGGCTATTAATGACCTCACAAAATGCAATTCTGTTTGAATACCTCTATCCAAACCACCCTTTATTTCACAATTGGTCACAACTTTTATTTGCGGCCGGCGCCATATCGCTTACATCACTGTTTAACTTTTTCTTTTTAAAAATGAGCCCCCAGTCTTTTGGTAGCAAAACACTAATTACCTTTACGGTCATTCCCGCACTTCTAGTGATAATTAGCCCCATTATTGGCTTTGCGCTATCCATTCAGATCATTGTTATTAGCGCACTTATAATCGTCCCCACTTGTTTCGGTATTGGTATATATTATTCAAAAAGAAGAAAGGATCAAAAACTGTATTTATTAGCTTGGTCATGGCTAATCATTGGCGTTACCTTATTCTTGTTTCAGAAACTTGGTTTAATTCCATTTAACATTTTGACAAACAACTCCATTCAAATTGGCTCGGCATTAGAATTAATCACCTTCTCAATTGCCCTAGCCCGCAGAATACACACAGAAAAAGAAACTAGGATACATGCACAGCAAATCATAATTGAAAGCAGTAAACGCACAGCACTTTTACATAAAGAGATGCTTTATAACGCCACCCACCATCCAATTACAAAACTTCCAAACCGAGTCGCCCTAGAAGCATTAATAGAAGAAACCATAGGGAGTTTTGAAGAGTTTAAAGTGATATACATAAAGCTATCTCGCATCACCGAAATAGACAAAACACTTGGAAGGAAATTTAGTGAAGAGGCTTTAAAAGTCTTTAGCTCAAGACTTCACAAACTCACCAAAGATCTAGATGGCATTATTAGCATCGAAAAAACACCTCTCGTATGCGTGGCAACACTGAATTCAAACACACACAGCTTTATCATCAAAAGCTCTGAATCTGAACGTTTTACAGAGAAACTAAAACTTCTAATTGACAAATTAAACACCCCCATTGAAATTTCAGAAATGGAAATAGAACCCTACATAACTGCGTCATACTCCGTATACCCTGAGCACGGAGAAGACAGTATATCTCTATTGAGGCACGCAGGGATTGCCATTGACCACGCCAACCCCGGTGATCAGAGTATTGTAAGATACAGAAGTGAGATCGACCCTTATAACGAGCGTCGACTAAACATGATGAGCGAATTAAATCGCGCCATTTTCAGCGACAAGCTTGCGCTACATTTTCAGCCGCTAGTGGATACCCATACCGAGCAAATCCTTGGTGCCGAAGCATTAATTCGCTGGCCTCATGAAGAGTACGGCCTAATCATGCCTGATCAATTTATTCAGCCTGCAGAGCAAACCGGCGTCATACAAGCCCTTAGCTTATGGGTCCTCAGAAACGCCATTAAACAGCAGCAACAATGGATTAAGATTAACCCTTCATTTTTATTATCTATCAACATCAGCGCCTTCAATCTACAAGATCAGAAATTCATTGAAGCCGTTCATATTCTATTTGCAGAACACGAACACCTGGCTAAAAATATTATTTTAGAGATCACTGAATCGCAAATGATGACCGACACTCATCACGCCTTAAAAAATCTCTGGGAGCTTAGTGAGCTTGGCTTCCATATTGCTATCGATGACTTTGGCACAGGCTATAGCAACCTAGCGCACCTAAAGAAACTACCCGCTAGCGAGCTCAAAATAGACAAAACATTCATTTTAAATTTAGAATCGGACAAGCAAAACCAAGTATTAGTACAGACTGCAATCCATATGGCTCACAACTTAGGGATGAAAGTAGTTGCTGAAGGCGTTGAATCAGAGCACAGCCGAAAAATACTAAGCGAAATGGGGTGCGACATGTGCCAAGGGTTTCATTTTAGCCGACCAATCCCCGCCGAACAGTTTAACGGCCTATTTAAAAACAAAGACAACCCATTAATATAATGAGTCTTTAAGAATTAACCTTTATAATTCTCCACCTTAATTCGCACCAGACTCAACAGAATGACCTCACAGAAGCCAATCAACCGTACCTTTAGCACTGCACCCATGATGGACTGGTCAGATAAGCATTGTCGCTATTTCTGGAGAACACTTTCCAAAGAAGCGCTCCTCTACTCTGAGATGGTCACTACCGGCGCCATAATACACGGGCAAGGTGGTGCGGGTCGGTTCTTGAATTTCAATGAAGAAGAGCACCCTGTCGCACTGCAGCTTGGTGGCAGCAAGCCTAGTGAGTTAGCGCATTGCGCAAAAATCGCACAAGAATTTGGTTATGACGAAGTAAATTTAAACGTCGGCTGCCCTTCTGATCGCGTTCAAAACAATATGATTGGTGCCTGTTTAATGGGGCACCCTCAGTTGGTAGCCGACTGCATTAAAGCCATGCAAGATGTTTGTGATATCCCTGTAACTATTAAGCATCGCATCGGTATTGATGATCAGGATAGTTATGAGGAACTGCACCACTTTGTAAAAACTGTCGCTGACACTGGGTGTAAAACCTTTATTGTTCACGCCCGCAAAGCCATCCTGCAAGGCTTATCTCCTAAGCAAAACAGAGATGTGCCACCCCTACGATACGAAGTCGTTAGAAAATTAAAAGAAGATTTCCCTGATTTAGAAATTTTAATTAACGGTGGCATAGAGACCATCGATCAAATCAAAGAGGTTTTGACCTATACCGATGGCGCCATGGTAGGCCGAGAGGCTTATCACAGTCCAGCCCTACTTTTGCAAGTTGATCATGAACTGTATGGACATGACAAAAACGAGCCCATCTTAAAGGACGTGATTCGTGGCATGTACCCTTACATTGAAAACCATTTAAGCCAAGACGGTAAACTGGCCTTCATTACACGCCATATGCTTGGACTGTTTAATGGCCTACCCGGTAGTCGCCAGTTCAGAAGACATTTAAGCGAACAAGCCTATAAAAAAACAGCCACCATACAAACCATCGAAGACGCCCTAGCCTTCATGCCCGACTAATGCAGCTTAATTATCATGGGAAGCACTGGCTTCCCATGCCCATCTATTTAGAGTGTTTGACATTCTCAGCCAGATTGAACACAGTAAGGTCAATGGATATGAATAACGATAAGTAGAACACCATGAATAAACTAGATCAGCTAAAAGCAATAACCTCTGTAGTGGCCGACACCGGCGATATCGAAGCAATCAAACTATTTACACCGCAAGACGCTACAACTAACCCGTCTTTAATCTATAAAGCAGCGCAATTACCCCTATATCGAAATCTTATTGAAGAATCTGTCACCTGGGCGCAAAGCCAGAACGGAGCGCTACTAGATAATGTTCTGGATATGATCAGTGTAAAGATCGGGCTAGAGATTCTTAAAACTGTACCCGGCTATGTTTCAACAGAAGTAGATGCACGACTATCTTTTGATACCCTGGCAACCGTTGAAAAGGCCCGTAAACTTATAAGCCTCTATGAAGACGCGGGCATTGCTCGCGAACGCATTCTGATTAAAATCGCCTCCACATGGGAAGGCATACAAGCTGCGAAAGTTCTGGAGCAAGAAGGTATTACGTGCAACCTAACCCTGCTTTTCAATTTCGCTCAAGCCGTTGCGTGCGCACAAGCAGGCGCCAGACTCATTAGCCCTTTTGTCGGTCGAATTTTAGACTGGTACAAAAAATCAGAAGGCAAAGATAGCTACCCATCAATGAAGGACCCTGGCGTGGTATCTGTATCACGCATTTACCGCTACTACAAAGCACACGGATACAAAACCATTGTCATGGGTGCAAGCTTTCGAAATACCGGCGAAATTGAAGCGCTTGCTGGTTGTGATAAATTAACTATTAGCCCTGCATTACTGTCTGACCTAGAAAAAGACACATCAAAATTAGAAGCCGCACTGAACGATCAGCAAGCCAGTAAAGATGAAAAATGGCCGGAGCTTAGTGAGCAAGACTTCCGCTGGCAGATGAATCAAGACCCAATGGCCACTGAAAAATTATCAGAAGGTATTCGGAACTTTGCAGCTGATTTAATCTCACTTGAAGCCTTTATTCAAAAGTCTTTCATATCAGAATCTGAGGTGGCTACGCATGCTTAAATCAATACTAGAATGGTTCAAAAAAGAAGACACGGACAACAGCCCTAACCAAGAGGTTTCATTTCAGAAAGCGGCCTCAGCTTTAATGATAGAAGTGGTACTGGCTGACTCAAACTTTGACGATGCCGAAAAAGACAAGATTCTTGAGATACTAAAAGCCGAAACAGGCCTAACAACCCGAGAGTGCCTTGAGCTTGTAAACATTGCCGAATCAGAGGTTGATCACGCTACCTCTCTACACCAATTCACAAGACACCTTAATGAAGTGTTTAGCCTTGATCAAAAACTTGAGCTTATCCATACATTATGGAAAATCGCTCTGGCTGACGGCCATATCGACAAACACGAGGACCACATAATTCGTAAGATTGCAGATCTATTGCATCTACGACACAGTGAATTCATCCAGGCCAAATTAAAGGCGAAAGATGAGCACGCTTAAACGCGTTTTTCTTGCCGGTTCCAGTGGTGAAATCGGCAAGAGACTTATGTCAAACTTAATTGCGTGCAACTCAATAGCAGAAATACATGTACTGGTTCGCACCCCTACAGCCCTCGTAGAGCCTAAGGTTTATCAACACATTGTCGATTTTAACGACTTAACCAGGACAGCTATTCCCAACCCTAATAAACTTTCAAGCATCTCATTCTGCACCCTTGGCACAACCATAAAAAAAGCCGGATCAAGGCAAAACTTTCGACAAGTTGACCTTACATATGTAGAGAACTTTGCAAATTGGTGCCTCAGCAATGACTGTGATCAGCTTGCTGTTATTAGCAGTGTTGACGCAAACCGATCTGGTAGTAACTTCTATTTAAAAACCAAGAAAGCAATGGAAACATCACTTAGCAATCTTCCGCTTCACACTCTATGGATATTCCGTCCTAGTCTTTTGCTTGGCGACAGGAAAGATTTTAGATTGGGAGAGAGGCTAGGAGGTTTGGCTTCTCGATTCATAGGCCCTCTATTAATTGGCCCTTACGAAAAATACAAGCCCATTCACATGGATGCTGTTGCAAAAGCGCTATCAAATTTAGTAACGAGTAATGATGAGGGTATTTATATTTTAGAAGGGGCTAAAATAAAGGTACTTGCCGATCGCGCTTAATTTTATAGAGCTGCAGGACAGGGCTTAAAATAAATCCAAACTCCCCTCCTGATCAGTAGTACTTAATGGCGCCAGGACTGGCTTAACCGTTTTAACTTGGCTTGCAGCTATCTGTTCTGGCAGCTCAACCCCGTTGGCCAGCAACGCATCTTTTTCTTTTTTAGCTTTCAATGCCGCTTCCAGCTTTGCTTTTCTTAAATCACACAACTCAACAACTCGCATCTTTTCAGCAGGCATTAAGTCTTTCCACTTAAGGCGCTCGGTACGAGAACGCAAGCATCCCATGCAATACCCCTTGGTATTACTCTGGCAAATGCCCACGCACGGATTAGGGACGGGGAAAAGCTCGGTCTGTTGCATAATCAACCAAATCAGATATATAACTCTAGTCTACCCCAGGGTTAATAGTTGTCCAACCCCTACCTATTAAGCACCTACCCCTTATCACTCCTGCTTATAACCATTATTTACGCATGTTTTTCATGAATATTTCGTGTAGAATCTGCCGCACTTTTTTACGCTATGCTTGAATCTTAATAATCTAGCATAAGCACAGTAATCACAGCTGGGCACACCCGCTCAGACACTACCTGAGGCATGACATGACTGATCGCATCCAAGTTGGCGCTCTACAAGTTGCAAAAGAGCTTTTTGATTTCGTTAACGAAAAAGCTATCCCTGGAACAGGCGTTGACCAAGACAAATTCTGGTCAGAATTCAGCACCATCGCTAACGAACTAGCACCTAAGAACAGAGCGCTTTTGGCTAAGCGTGATGACCTACAAGCTAAAATAGACGCCTACCACACAGAACGCAGCGGACAAGCGCATAACTTTGTCGAATACAAAGCGTTCCTAGAAGAAATCGGCTACCTAGTACCACAGGGCCCTGCTTTTTCAGCAACCACACAAAACGTTGAACCTGAAATTGCTGAAATGGCTGGTCCGCAGCTTGTTGTACCCGTCATGAATGCTCGTTTCGCGCTTAACGCGTCTAACGCTCGCTGGGGCTCTTTATATGACGCCGCTTACGGCACCAAGGTAATCTCTGATGAAGGCGGCGCTGAAAAAGGCAAAGGCGGATATAACAAAGTACGCGGCGACAAGGTTATCGCATACGCACGCGGCGTTTTAAACACAGCTGCACCTTTAGCGAACGGCTCTCACATTGGCACAACTTCTTATGCCATTGAAGACGGCAAGCTTGTTGCTGTTCTTGCAGACGGTTCTAAATCAGGCCTTAAAGACGACGCGAAGCTTGTAGGCTTCACTGGTGACATAGCCAACCCAACGTCTATCCTGCTTAAAAACAATGGCCTTCACCTAGAAATTCAAATCGATGCCACTAGCCCAGTAGGTTCTACTGATGCAGCTGGCATTAAAGATCTAGTATTAGAAAGCGCGCTAACCACCATTATGGATTGCGAAGACTCTGTTGCCTGTGTTGATGCAGCCGACAAAGTTGTGACTTACGGCAACTGGTTAGGCCTTATGAAGGGTGACCTTGCTGAAGAAGTTAGTAAAGGTGGCAAGACTTTCACTCGTACAATGAACGCTGACCGTGAATTCACTGGCCTAGACGGCAAGACTTTCTCTTTGAAAGGCCGCTCTATGCTGTTCATCCGTAACGTTGGCCATTTAATGACTAACCCTGCGATTTTATTAGAAGACGACTCTGAAATCCCTGAAGGCATCATGGACGGCGTTGTTTCTGCAATGATCGCTATGCACGACCTTAAAGGTAACAGTAAGGTTAAGAACTCTACAACCGGTTCTATCAACATCGTTAAACCTAAGATGCACGGACCTGAAGAAGTGGCTTTTACCACTGAACTATTCGGTCGCATCGAAGACGCACTTGAACTTCCACGCAACACGATGAAAGTGGGCATCATGGATGAAGAGCGTCGTACAACGGTTAACCTTAAAGAATGTATCCGTGCGGCTTCTGAGCGTGTTGTTTTCATTAATACTGGTTTCTTAGACCGTACTGGTGATGAGCTACACACTTCTATGCTTGCAGGTCCTTTTGTTGCCAAAACAACCATGAAGCAACAAAAATGGATTGGCGCTTACGAAGATTGGAACGTAGACACGGGTCTTGAGACTGGCCTTCAAGGTCGCGCTCAAATTGGTAAAGGCATGTGGCCTATCCCTGACGAAATGGGCATGATGATGGAGCAAAAGATTGGCCATCCTCAAGCCGGCGCAAACACAGCTTGGACTCCGTCTCCTACTGCCGCTACTTTGCACGCAATTCACTATCACATGGTTGATGTATTTGAAGTTCAGAACGGACTTAAAACGCGTGAGCACGCAAACGTAGATGACATCCTAACCATCCCTCTAATGGACCAAGCGGCTATCGACGCCCTTACTCCGGAGATGATTCAGCACGAGCTAGACAACAACAACCAAGGCATCCTGGGTTACGTTGTTCGCTGGGTAGACGCGGGTATCGGCTGCTCTAAAGTGCCAGACATTAACAACGTTGGCCTGATGGAAGATCGCGCGACACTGCGTATCTCTTCTCAGCACGTTGCTAACTGGTTAGAGCACGGCATTTGCACAAAAGAGCAAGTTGAAGAAAGCTTGAAGCGCATGGCAGCGATCGTAGACGGTCAGAATGCAAACGACCCTCACTACATCAACATGGCGCCAAACTTCAACACAATCGCTTTCCAAGCGGCTTCTGACCTTATCTTCAAGGGTAAAGAGCAGCCAAGCGGTTACACAGAGCCATTACTTCACGGCTACCGCTTGAAATTTAAAGAAGTAAAAGGCATTAAATAATTTAGCTATCGGGAGGCCTAGTCTCATATCTTGCCCAGCAAGTGTGGCTCCTAGGCCTCTAATGAACACTAAATAAAATGCCATTTGTAAGTAGCATCATTACCATGGTGCAAACATAAAAAAACCGCGATTCTATCGCGGTTTTTTTATGACTCACTTAATTGAGTAATTAAGCTTTAAGCCACCCATGGATACTGCCAGCCAAATCTTGTGCCGACTCAGTAAAGCCTTTAAGCCAATCACGAACGCCTGCGCTATTAGATTCTGATGCAGCCCCTTTCACTGAAACTGCCTTAACCTGATTCTGAATTAACGACTCGATATAGGTTTTACGTTCTTCTGAAGCCAGTAACCTTGCCTCTAACTGATTAATTCTTTTTTGCTTATCGATAATCTGCACACTCATGGCCTGACAATGACCATCCAGTCTTTGGATTTTTGTACGGCTTTCTATGTTAACTGCTTTAAGCTTATCGATCTGCCTATTAAAAGAAGAGATCTCTGGGCCATAAAGCACATCGTAAGTTAGGGAGCCTTCTTTCGCCCTGCTTCTTAGTTCTTTCAGAGCATTTCTGAATTTCAAAAATTCTTCTTGTTGAGTTTCAGCTTGTGCAAATAGCACTTTATTCTCTTGCTTTACCAGCTTTAACTCTTGGCTTTTATCCTTTAAAGACTGCACAACAAGCATGAAATCTTCTTTACTTTGAACCTTAAGATCACGATTCGCACGTAAGCTTTCTGTAAGCAATAAATCGTTCGCTTTTACTGTCTTTAAGACTCGTACATCCACTGATTTATTCATTCAAATAACTCCTGTTTCTATGAAGCAAATAATATAGAAACGGTTAATTATTATGAGAGTCTAAAAGTCTGAAAATCCTCAGACTTTAGTCATACCTGACAACACACAATTAAACGACTAATCCCTTAATAAACCCTTACGGTAGTCCCTAGGACCCATTTTAAACCAGCGCTGACAGCTACGAGAAAAGCCTGATTGCTCGGAATATCCAAGCAATCGGGATACCTGGCCAAGCTTTAGGGACTTTTCACGCAAATACTGCTCAGCCAGCTCTTTTAGTACTTCATCCTTAATAATACGAAAACTCCCTCCTTCAACCTCTAATAATCGATGTAACTGCCTAACTTCAAAGCCAAGTGCCTTAGCAATTGCTTCATTAGTGCACTGCTCTACCATAAGTAAGGGCTTTATCAGCGACCTAACTTTATCACTTAACGATGATTGTTTAGCCAGGAACTGACTCTCGAGGTAGCTATAGGCCATCTCACCCAGCTCTGATTGCTCAGAGGTTAAAGGTAAATTTAAGTCACCCACCGACACCTCATAGCCAGAAACCCCTTGATTAAATAACACCTCACAAGGGAAAGCTTTACGGTAAACACTGTGCGCATTGATAGCAGAGTGTGAAATTAAGACTCTTATGGGGTGGGATTTGCCACCACTTAACATTCGTATAATTTTAGCGGTTAGGGCCATTGTAAGTTCTATCGCCTGAGCGCATTTTGGGTAAGGCTTTAGCAAGATCTCTATTGTCACCATCAAGGTCCCCCCTCCGGGCATAACACTGACATTTAAACCTAATGCCGGTGTATATACATGCAGATAACTAGAAACACGCTGGAGTGCTTGCCCTAAATTTTGACTTTGCTGAGCAGCAAGCGCGATGGGACCGAGCACACTAAAGTCCTGAAGGAGTGAGCAGCGAATACCGAAGTCAGGGCACTTTAGCTTTTCTGCCGTTAGCTCAAGTAAGGATACAAAATCCCTGTATGGAAACATATACCCAGGCTCGTCGAGTTTTTCGGGAGATAAGCCATATGGCTTGAGCAGCTCTACGGCATCCCCCCCTAACTTTAAAACAAGATCACAATACCCTGTGAGCGATTCACTGCGAACTAATTGAGTCACACCATCCACCCCTGCCAATAAACATGCTTAAAATGATAAGTTTTTGTCTTAAAAAGGCAAGTTTTTAATTTTTAGAGTAGGCACACTAATTATTATCCTTAACAGTATGCAGAATAATAAAAATGACAAATCAATCATTTGACTACGTTATCGTAGGCGCCGGTAGTGCCGGTTGCGTTTTAGCAAGTCGCTTAACAGAAGACCCAAATATTTCAGTTTGCCTACTCGAAGCCGGCAAAAAAGATAATACCCCTTTCATACAAGCGCCTGCAGGGGTTGCTGCAACCGTACCCTGGGGTTTTTTCAGCTGGCACTACGACACTGTGCCGCAAAAAGGTCTAAACGGCCGCTTGGGCATGCAGCCACGTGGCAAGGTACTAGGTGGTTCAAGTTCGATCAATGCCATGATGTATATTCGTGGCGCGCAATGGGATTACAATAACTGGGAAGCTCAAGGCAATAGCGGCTGGAGCTACAAAGACGTTCTACCCTATTTTAAAAAAGCTGAAAACAACGAAACAATAAAAGATGAATACCACAGTCAGGGCGGCCCATTAAACGTAGCTGAGCTTAGCGACCCCAGCCATTACAACGATTTTTTCTTAGACGCCTGCGAAGAAAATGGCATCCCCCGTAAACCAGATTTAAATGGTGCCTCGCAAGACGGCTGCCGTATGAATCAGGTCACTCAGAAAGGCGGAGAGCGAGGAAGCGCTGCCAAAGGATACATCACCCCAAACCTAGCTCGCGAAAACTTAACCGTCATCACTGAAGCGCACGTAGCTAAAATTGAAATAAATGATGACATCGCTACCGGCGTTACCTTTTACCAAGGTAAAAACCGTGTAACTGTAAATGCCAATAAAGAAGTGATTATGAGCGCAGGCGCTTATGGTACACCTCAAATACTTCAGTTATCTGGATTGGGACCAAAAGAACACTTATCAGATATGGGCATTGATGTCGTAAAAGATGTTCCAGGTGTCGGCAGTAATCTTCAGGATCATATCTCAGTTGTGCCCATATATAAGACGAAAATATTCACACCTAGCAAGGGAACGCTTGGCTACTCCCTTGGAGGGGGCTTTGATGTCATAAAAGGTATTTTCCAATGGGGCTTTAAAAGAAAAGGACTATTAACAACTAACTTTGCAGAGTCCGCAGGTTTTTACCGTACAAATGAAAATGTGCCTGCTCCCGATATTGAGATTACTTTTATTACAGGAATCGTGGATGACCATACTCGGAAGTTTCATATGGGGCATGGTTACTGTGCACACGCCACATTAATGCGACCTGAAAGCAGAGGCACCCTGCGCCTAGCAAACTCTGACCCAATGGCCGACCCTTTAATTGATCCAAACTACCTTGATTCAGATGAGGACATGAACACACTTGTTAAAGGACTTCAAAAGACCATTGATATTTTGGAGTCTAAGCACTTCGATAAAGTTAAAGGGAAAATGATCTACAAACTGGATCGTGACAACATCCCTCAGCTAAAGGAACACATTCGAAATCATTCCGACACTGAGTACCATCCAGTGGGCACCTGTAAGATGGGGCCAGATAGCGATCCAATGGCTGTGATCGACAACCAACTAAGGTTCAAAGGAATTGCAAAACTTAGGGTTGTAGATGCATCTGTAATGCCGACACTTGTCTCGGGGAACACGAATGCCCCCACCATTATGATTGCAGAAAAAGCAGCCGACCTTATAAAGGCCTCATAAATAACCACTTATATTTAACCCATAAAAAACCTGCATTACGCAGGTTTTTTATGGGTTAAATAATTATTTCTTTAAGCGTACTTTGCAGCCTGAAGCACAAGGTAATGCAAGTCATGTGACTGCCACTTTAAACTTGAATATAGCTTTCTAATCAACTGTCGCTGCCAACTATCTCTTCTTTCAAAAAAACTAGGCTTTACACTTAGTGTTGCAAGATCGGCTAGATAAAGCTCAACTGCAAGGCGCTCATCAGTCATAACGGCTTTAGTGTACTCTTTGTTCATTTTTTCCAGCTGATCTTCTGGAATAGATTGGTAGATCTGGGTAATTCTAAAGTCATTGTAATTCGCTAGATACATAGGAATTGCAATTAAGCCAATGGCTCCGTATATCAAAATATCTCTGGCCTGCTTTTCATTCACAATACAATTAGCCAGTATTATGAGCTCTCCGTTAACAACCTGTGCAGCTGCATCTTCACTCATTCCCGAAGCAGCACAAGATAGTACATTGGCCTTGATGCCCACCTGAAACTCACAGGGTGCTATCCAACGCTTAACGGCTTCTAAATGCATTGTTTCAGCCTTAGGGCGTACCTGCTGATCATTAGCTGCTTCTTGCTGATGCATTTTTATAAAAGCTTTTTTAATGGCTTCGATACTAAAATCAGAAACTTCTTCAACAAGAGCTGTACTATTCATAACCATTTCTCATTCTTAAGTTTTAATAATAGTGACTCTTAATATGAGATTTAACAAACCAAGTTACCGGATATGTGACTAAGATCTCGCCAACTCTGTGCTACACATCTAATAATGATGCGCTTTGTAAGTGTTTGTAAGTAAGGAGGCAGGCGTTATAGGTGGAAATACAGGATTTTAATGCAGCTAAAGTTTGAGAGGCGCCATTCGATGACCGTAAACCAAAGGCACTTAACTCCCGTTAAGCACCCTACTTTACATGCATTAGCTTGCTACACAGGAGCCTGCCTAGAGATTAAGCGTTGATGCTCTCGCGAGTACTAATTAGATCGTACCAGCGCTTTAGATTAACCAGCTTTTCATCTGGGCGAGTCCTAATGACCTTTGCAAAATCCATGGTAACGAAAGCCGTTATATCGGCAATACTGAATTCATCGCCGGCAATATAGGTTGTGTGTTCAAGGTGCCTATCAAGCAAAGCAAAAAACTTAGGAACAGACTTCACACAAATCTCCCCCCACTCAGATACTGGCTTCATGCGATCAGAGAAATACCCACTAGTGTGCTGAAAGCCCATTCCGACCATATTCATAAAATACATTTCACAACGTCTTTGCCACATCTCGATATTAGCTTGTTGCTCAGGGGTTTCCCCCATTAAGGGAATATCAGGGTACTTCGCTTCAAAGAAACGACAAATTGCAACAGACTCTGAAAGGTAGCTTCCGTCTTCCATTTCCATGACGGGGATTTTAGCGATGGGGTTTTTTTGACGAAAGTCTGAACTAATATTGTCCCCCGCCTTTAAATCTACCTGCTCAAATATCACTTTATCAAGCAAGCCTTTTTCAGCTAAAAACATGCGTACACGGCGAGCGTTGGGGGCGATTCTTTCTTCGTATATTTTCATTCTAAGCTGTCGTTTTTATTATTAAAGCATCACGCTACCGACTAAGTTTCTACAGGTCAAATTACCAGTACAAGCAAATAGTAAAAAGACTGTTCCATTTATATTGGTTTATTTGAAAACTCGTCTAAATGGAGGTAGAGACTGGACCAGCATTGCCCCATATCTTTTACTAACTATGCGTTTATCCAGCAAGGTTATTTTACCTGTATCCGTTTCGGTTCTAATGAGTCGTCCACACGCCTGAATCAATCGAACACTAGCATCTGGCACGGTAAGCTCCATAAATGGATTACGGCCCTTAGATTCTAGCCACTCAGCCAGCGTGGCATCTACTGGATCATCAGGTACCGAAAAAGGAAGCCGGACAATCACCACATGCTGCAAATACTCCCCAGGCAAATCTATCCCTTCAGAAAAACTTGCCAAACCGAATAAAAAACTTGGCAAACCGTTATCAATTTTCTCTTTATGCAGTCGAATAACTTCCTGCTTCGAAAAGTCATCCTGAGTCATAACATGATCGGCTAACTCGTATGATAAATTATACTTCACATCATTCATGACACGACGACTTGTAAATAGAACCAGAGTACTTTCATCTTCGTCTAAATGATCCGCAAGCACCTCGGCAATTCTTTCGCCATATTCTGGGCCGCTACTGGGCTCAACAGCGTTTGTAGGTACTACAAGCTCACCAAGGTTAGGGTAATCGAATGGACTCTCAATTATCTCGCTGTAGTTATCTCGGGCTAAGCCAGACTTCATTCTAAAACGATCAAATGTGCCCAGTGCAGTAAGGGTTGCTGAAGTGACAACAGCCCCATACACTCTGGACCATAGGTTTTTAGCGAGTAGCTCTGCCGCTAAAATAGGGCTTGAATAAAGGCCTATATCATCCTCATATTCGTTATTCACTCTCTCCAACCACCGAGAAATTGGCGGATTATCCTCAAAGTCTCGTTGTGCATAGCTTAACCAAAGCATGCCCGCGCTTTCTACTCTAGCCTGAAGCATACCAATAACTGGGAACCATCTTTCAGCATCCGATTTTTTATACTCACCATCATCTTTAGACATGGAAGACTTAAGGGCGTCGACTATTTTCTCAACATAGCCGTAAAGGGTGTTGTGATTTTTATTTAACTCCGCAGACATCTCTACTAGCTCGTCAGGTGCCAGCCCCATTCTGAAACGGTGCTTTTGGCGCCCTTCTAATTCAGCCTGATCACCAAGATGTTCCATAAGTAAGTGCCGCACAAAACCCAGCTTGGAATTAATCTCGCCAATAATTTCAGGCATAGAAGAGACCATTTGTAGCAGGCCAACAGGTGTGCCGCACTGCTTACCCATAGTATCGACTGCTTTTGAAATTTGCTTAAGCAGGTTCTCTTCTTGGTGTAACTTTACCTGGCTAGCAAAATGATTAATTGCCTTATCAGGCAAGTGGTGTCCTTCATCAAATACATAAATACTTTTACTTGGTTCTGGCAATATAGCGCCGCCACCCAGGCTAATATCAGCCATGACCAAGTCATGATTCGCAACAATTACATCGGCGTCTTCAAGTGACTTTCTTGCTGTAAAAAATGGACATGCATCAAAATGAGTGCAGCGCCTGTTACTGCACTCCCTATGGGTTGCAGTAACCATTTGCCAGTCTTCATATTCGATTTGGTCAGCCCAGTTATCTCTATCACCGTCCCACTTACCGGCAGCAAAGGCATTCAAAAACTCTTGGTACAAGCCCTTCTGGTCATCTGAGGCATCTACACCTCCGAACATATCCATTGATGCGTCTTGCATCCTTTGATCCTGCATTTGCTGATCTAATTTATGGACACAAAGGTAACGGCCCCGTCCCTTAGCGAGAGCATATTTAAATTGAAGGCCACTGTGCTTAACGACATCAGGTATGTCTTTTTCCACAAGTTGCTCTTGAAGTGCAACCGTGGCCGTTGAAACGATAACTTTCTTATCTAGGTCGGCGGCCAGCGGAATAGTAGAGATTAAATACGCAAGCGTTTTACCGGTACCGGTACCGGCCTCTACAATACAAACAGGATTTTTTGAAGTGCGATTACCATCATCATCTTCCGTAATACTGCCCATTGTTTTGGCGATGGCAGCTATCATTTTTCGCTGCCCGATCCGGGGCCTGAGAGACTTCTCTTTTAGGATTTTGCTGTATGCGGTTTGAATGGCTGTTTTGGCTTCACTACTTAACATGTTTATTTGATACCCAGGTGATTCCTTTGGGTAACTCAACAAGCAAATTCCCTAATGATATTAATATGCCTTCAGCGTTGATTTTCTTAATGATGATATCAGCGTTTATGTAGTCACCTTCTACATAAGTGCCGCCATTAATTACAACAGAACTGTATTTTGCCACACTGCTAAATAAATGGCTTTCAAGCGCAAGACTAGGAATCATATTTAATTCACTTCTAGATAACTCAGCGAGTTGCTTAGCTTTATTGTTGGCTTTATTACTTACTGGCTTTTTAAGCGATAACAGCTCTGATGGTGTTTTATTATTTTCTGTCACGACAGAACTACTGGGTATAATAAATACCTCACCGTTTTTTAGCTCATAACTGTCAGCGGCATCATCCAAGGCAATAACGCCATCTTTAACGACTAAAGCAGGCTTCTGTGCTGGCATTATCGGATCAGGAGCATCACTTACTGCCTGCTTAGACTGAGCAGTGAGAGTCAAGACTTCACTACCACTAGGTTCAAATAGTTTCCAAATAGTAACCCCTAAGAGGGTAATAACAATCAAAACCATCCAAACTGGAAGCACTGATTCTTTTTGTGAAAGGGCTTGCGGAGCGTCTGTACTTTCGACTTCTAAATTCAGCCGCTCTTCTTCTGCTCTTTCGAGAGCTTTCAATAGATAAGACATCTTATAAGCCACCCATTGAATCATTAAGAAGTTCTAATCCGACCATAGTCTGACTTCCAATCACACCATCAATCACTAAGTTAAAGCTTTTTTGAAAGCGCTTAATCTGTTGCTGCAGTGCCTGATCATAAACGGTTTCATCTTGAAGATAAGAGGCGGACTTACTACCACTAGGTTTAATAACCTGCCAGCTGGAAACATCCTCTTCAGCATCTAAAATATCTTCAGTATCCCAATCATTTAATACTGCACGAATCCAAGGTATTGAACTATGGTTGTCTCCCAGCTTCAAAGCCCCACTACTTAATGGATTGTTACGTATAATTCGTACATTAAATAACTTATTCCCAGCCCTTACATTAGCCAAGTCACCGGTTGTTATTTTTTTCCAGCTACCCGATTTATTAATTGCGATATCATTTAAAGTGCTGTCACCCTGCCTCTGCATCTTTAATAAATCTACGGGTATCAGCCCCTGCCAGCAACTACTTGAAGCATTGCACCCTGCGAACTGAGAACCCAGTGGATCAGAGAACTTTTCCACCATAGAATCAAGCGAAAAATCATTCCTAGCAAAACTGAAAATAAACATAAACAACATAATAAAAGGTAGCGCAGCCTTAAAGCTAAACCATTTACGGGCTTGCGGTTCAGGTAAAACCTCTTTCGCTGCCTGACGAACAATCCACGGGCCAATTGAATTCTGACCAGAGGCATACCCTCCCATTAAACTTCTATCAGCAATTAGATTAGCCAAACGAGGAATGCCTTTGCTAAGCATAAAAAGCATTAGTAATCCTGTCGATGTGAAAATTTGTTTGTCGCCACCTGCCACTTTAATCCTGTGAGCGACATATGAATTCATCTGAAAAAAACTGAGAGGTTTGAGGTGGTAGCGAGCGGTAAAGCGCTGATTAAGCTGGCGTAAATTATACTGCTGTAAACGCGCTTTTAATTCTGGCTGACCTAAAAGAATGATTTGCAGGAGCTTATCTGTATTTGTTTCTAGATTGGTTAGCAACCGGATTAATTCTAATACCTGTGTATCCAAATGCTGAGCCTCATCTACAATCAGAACACTATGGCCGCCTGACGAATACACAGACAACAAAAACTCAGTCAGCTTTTCAATTAGCTGAAGCTCTTTCTCAAGCCCGGAAAACTCAATACCGAACTCGCGACAAATAAGCTGAAGCATTTCGAGTCGATCTAACTGGGGGTGCAGTATTAATGCGACCTCGGTATTAGCGGGTATATTACTCAGCAAGCTTTTACATAAGGTTGTTTTGCCAGTACCAACCTCCCCTGTTAGCAATACAAATCCACCACGATGCAGCATGCCATACTGAAGAGCCGCCAGTGCCTCTTGATATTGACCGCAGTCATACAAAAAATCTGGGTTGGGTGCAATCGTAAAAGGACGCTGATTGAGAGAGAAATGGTTTTCGTAAATCATAATTATACTTTTATTGAAAAGCCCATTGCGTAGCTAAGGATATTTGCCAGTGATTCGCCTTCTGGTGGCGATAATCATCAAATGACCATTCTACCTTCAGTGGTTCAGATTGATAGCCGATTTTAAATACTTCGTTCACGCCTTCTAAAGCAAGCTCTAGATGATCCGCTTTCAGGCCTATCCATATCTCATCGTGCCGAGCTCTATCTACCGCCTTAAACTCAAGCTCGGTGCTTTCAAATTTATATCGACCAAACAATGTAGGTATGTGTGGTAACTGCTGTGTTTTACTCACCTGCTGACTTCGCAGCACACACAAAGTTCCCTCTGGGCTAGGCCTAGCAACGCAGCCTCTATCTTGATTGATAGGCGACCAATATATACGGTAAAAGAAGTCTTCAAGCGCAAACCCAAAAACAAGGCTATTCGAATAACGGTAAGAAAGTGTCACGTCAAAGCTATGCCCATACCCTTTTGTGGCAAGTGAAGGCTTATCAAACAAGTAGTCCTCTCCGTACTGGTAATCTAGCTCATACTGATAAGTGTACGAATCATCCACACCAACCTCACCCTCACCTACTATCCTTCCAATTTGCACCAAATTTCCGATTAAACCGTACGCCTTAAGCTTTACAAGATACTTACCTGAAAAAACATACTCATACTGTACAAACAGCGATTCAGTTGAATTACTATTTACAGATAAGTCCAGGCCATAAACACCAGCCGGGATGGATTCCTCTTCTAACTGCCCATAAAAAAAAGCGGTTTCGGGTGTGAAGTCGATATAATGGCTTATTCGCTTTTCTATTCCAAAAATCACATTTGATTTAAGCTTGAACCAGCTCCCCATGCGCGCACCACCATAAGCATAATCACCACGAGAGCTCGACTTCCAATTACCGATGACGTCATTTAATTTAGATGCAGGACTGTTTAAATGGGCATCAAAATAAAAGCCAAGCTGCTCTGCTTGGCTTTTACTTGTAGAAAGTGTGATCAGTATAAATATGACAAGGTAACAAGGTTTTATCAAAGTAACTGCCATGTACCATCGATATAGCGAATAACATACAAGTCGCCTTCTTTACGCAAGCTACCGAGTAATTGACCGTCATATCTAATAACCGCAAGAGGTTTGTCATGAGGCTGTGTTATTGCTGGGTCAAAATCAGGATTAATTTCAGAGTAATCGAAACCGAAAACTGTCATGGTGATATTTACATCTTGAATATAATAAACCAAAGCATCCTGCTCTACAGAAGACTGCCCAACAGCAAGCCATAAAGAGTTATCACCATAAGGAATAATACTATCCAACCCTATCGATGCTCCAGCCCCGCTATTTACACCTATATAATCATGTGTCAAAGACATCCCTAGGGTTACATTATCAATATCTGGTGCTGCACCATTTAAAACAAACAAAGCCACTGGTCGGTTTTCATTAGTCCCATCAACAAATCTTGATATCAAGCTGACATAAAAACTTTTCACCCCTAAATATTCTGGTGAGCTAAGCGTTATATCAAATGATTGAGGGCTTACAAAGTCATCCGTTAGGCTTACATAATCAATATCAAAAGTGCCTCGCCCATCTATTTTAACCCTGGATATGCATTCTTCAGATTTCAGCCATGTAAAAGCTTCAATAATAGTTGCTGTTGAGTTTGAAAATTGCTCACCACATCCTAGAGTACTGACAGACAATGCGGCCTGACAACCCCAAGCCTCACCCACTCTCGTGCATTGACGTGCAAGCTCAGAAGAGCTTGATGATTCCGCTTTAAAGATAACCAAAGCAGTCTCTCCACCAGGGTATTTTAATGTCCCGAGCTTAGCGCTTGTTGAATTCTTTAAGTCCAACAACTCTTTCAGCAATCCGTATTCATCACCCCAAACAGCATAAGTTCCTTTATCAAAAAACGTAACAGCTTCATCGCCGCTTAATACAAGAGGCGTGACAGGGGCAGCCCCACCTTGCCCAACATTATCGGAAGTCACATTGGCTGGAAGCGTAAACCACCCGCCTTGATTAGATATAAAACCACTTGCCTCACCCTCAAGCTTTGTAAAACTTTTGAACGCTGTGCTGTCTATATTGATTTCTAAGTCAGGAAACCTTGTAGGCGAGTAATACGTCTCGGCATTTTCACTATTAAGTGAAAAACGTAGATCCATTGAGTCTCCACCTGCAAGTACACCAGAAAAAGAACCTTCGATATTTGCAGATAAAATATTGTAATGGTAAGGAGAGGCTGTTGTCACAAGCTGCACAGGGTCTTGCGTGCCCACAAGCGTAGCATCAAAAACTGTGGTACTGAATTGATATTGCGTCGCAGTTTGAGATTTTAAAATCAAATTCGGCACAGCAATATCAATACGAACAACAACAGGGGGAATATTTTGAGCAAGCGCTTCACCCAGCCAGAATGCAACAGAAGGCAGGACACCATCTTTACTAATTAAGTCAACCTCACCCTCAGTTGTCTCTAAGTGGGCTTTAGTGAAGGAGAAGATCTTGTAGGTATCTGATTGGCCAAGCACATCATCAAATGAACCCGCTAAATGTATTGCGGTATAGCTATAAACTTGACCATCGAGAGTCAGCATTCCGGGAGTGTCATCTATTAGAGAAATTGACTTATTAGCAGAATTAAATACCAATAAACTTCCATCAATTAGAAACATATCGTGACCAGCATCACAGCCCCCCACCCTAATACACGTCAATGCATATTCAGCTGTTTTAATTAAAGGCTTAAAGAACGACTTCATTACAGGGCTAATTTTTTGATTATATTCAGCCCATTCATTTTCAATATCGGTTATTTCTTGCGCTATATCTGCATCAAAAAAGGATTCATATTGATTGCTTTCTAAATCCAGAGCCCACACCTGCAACTTTGACACTAACGCTTGTGCTGCAATTATTTTATCTGCTGTACCCTCATTAAAGCTGACCGCGGTGAACGGCAACAATGTTTTATTTGTAAGTGTAAGAATGCTTTCAGAAAATAAAGATTTCGCACTGGATATGGCATTAACCGAATCATTAATTACATTACTTTCATAATCAACCGCCACAGCGACAGCAGTAGAAAATAAATTTAATAAATCCATTTCAGCTGGATAGTCAGTCTCGGCATCTTCATAGAAATTTCCATCATGCTTAAGAAAGGATTCAACCCACCCATTTAAAGTGGTCATAACTGGCTCTGAGCGATCTGTTGAAAATTTCTGCAACGCCATTGAAATTAAACCATGCTTAGCGGATTCAATTTCAGAAATTGAGTCATCTAGTACAATCCCGTCATACCATGGAGGGGTGTTAACATGCAGGCCTGAGCTCAACAAGAAAAACTGCTTAACCCTGTGATTACCCTCAAATATTGTCTCGGGAGTGAAGATATTATTTTCGATTTCTGTGCCCACACAAGTATTAACATCAGCAGCATCACAATTCACGCCTAGTGAAACACTTTGGTTGAATGCTTGTTTGGCCGCTAGGTGCGTTACCGGTGTAATATTAAGCTGCTCAAGCCCAGCAATAGAACTAATCGCAGACAGCATTTCAAAATCAGTAGATGCCTCATACCAATCGCCATATAGCACAGGAGCGCCAACTTCATTATTGCAGCCAGCGGGTAATACACATCTGATTTGAGTCACTCGAGCCTCAATGACTGCAGCTTGCGAGTCCGTAGCTGGGGTGATGATTTCATCGTATGTTGTGGAGGAAGCAACCGCAACAAGGCTGCCTGCATAAGCCCCTTGAATCGATGCAGAGAACTGCCCTAAATCATCTGAATAATAGCTATCCCCGTAATATGAACCATCCGTCTGCCTTTGGGCCTGCCCATACTGATCAACCCCTACAAATTGAACTCTTGCATAGCGAACATTACCCGCCCAAATTGATCCTTTAAAATCAATATTTGGAATGGCACCTGAGTTGTTAGTAATTGTGTTATCACAACCCATTAAAACAAGAAAAATCATCAATGATAAAATTTTGTACATATTGCAACCTAGCGAGATTTACGTGTTATTTTTATTATAAGTTTAAGTCAGTGTTGTGCCAGTTTTTCTGATTCTTCGGCAATCAATGTTCTCATCCATCGATGAGACGGATTATGGTGCAGCAAAGGACTCCAAGCCATCTTTAGCTCAAATTCAGGAATATCATAAGGGGCATCGACCATTTTAAGATCCCCTGTTAGCGCCTGCATTCTGGCTACCTTGGTCGGCAGCGTAGCGATTAAGTCATTATTCATGGCTAACAGTGCAGGCATTTGATAGTGTCGAGTAAACACACTTATATTTCTTTTAAAACCTGCTTTTGAAAGCGCTTCATCAACCCAGCCAAGTTGTACAGCCTTGTCTTTAGAAGGGTTAACCCCCGTCCCAACTCCCATACCGGTTTTACTCACCCATATATGGTTAGCACTTAGATACCCTTTTAGGCAAAAGTTCTTCAAAACTGGATTACTAGGGTTAACTAGGCAAGAAAAGTCATCTCGCCATAAGGTTTTTTGGTGAAAAGATTGCGGTAATTGATCAAAACGGTTGATCGCCATATCAACCTTACCCTGCTCTACATCCTTATATGTGACATCGGATGGCGTTAAAAAGTCCAAGATAATACCAGGAGCTTCTCTTCGTAATCGTTTTACCATGGCAGGTACAAGTGTCGCTTCAGCATAATCACTTACCATGATACGAAACACGGACTCACTGATATCAGCCTCGAATTTGCCTGTGGGCTGCACGGCACTATCAACCTCAGCAAGAATATTTCGTACTAAAGGCTGTAATTGTAATGCCCTTTCTGTTGCTGACATGCCATCGCTGGTGCGCACAAGCACAGGATCACCAAACAATTCACGAAGTCGTTTTAGTCCATTACTCATGGCTGGCTGAGTGATGCCTAGGGCCTGCGCAGCCTTGGTTACGCTGCGCTCTCGTAGCAATACATCTAAGTATATAAGCAGGTTTAGATCAAAACGGTCCACATTCACCTCATGAATACCCATTATAAGGGCTATAAATTAGAGAAATTATCATAAAACCCGTAAGATGCGCGAGTCATTTTAGAGGCGTGCCTCAATAAAGCTGCTATTTTTAATTTCGGCTTTACGACAATTAACCCTAATTTTTAAGGATTGGACATATGTCAGCTATTCAAGACGACATCAAATCTATCTCAGCTGCACAAGAAGCTGCTCGCTTTTCTTGGGATATCACCCCTGAATCAGCTGCTCGCATGCGTGCGCAGAACAAATTCAAAACTGGCCTAGACGTTGCTCAGTACACTGCAGATGTTATGCGTGCTGACATGGCTGCTTTTGATGAAGACAAAACTAAGTACACACAGTCTTTAGGCTGCTGGCACGGTTTTGTAGGTCAGCAAAAACTGATCTCTATCAAAAAGCACTTCGGCACTACAGATCGTAAATACCTATACCTTTCAGGTTGGATGGTTGCTGCACTACGTTCTGAGTTTGGTCCTCTTCCTGACCAATCTATGCACGAAAAAACAACTGTAGCGGCTCTTGTTAAAGAACTTTACACTTTCCTACGTCAAGCTGACGCACGTGAACTAGGCGGTCTTTTCCGCGATCTAGACGCTGCTCGTGAAGCTGGCGATGCTGCTAAAGTTAAAACAATCGAAGCTGCTATCGACGGTCACCAGACTCACGTTGTGCCAATAATTGCAGATATCGATGCTGGTTTTGGTAACGCTGAAGCGACTTACCTAATGGCTAAGCAAATGATCGAAGCTGGCGCTTGCTGCTTACAGATCGAAAACCAAGTTGCCGATGAAAAGCAATGTGGACACCAAGACGGTAAAGTAACTGTACCTCACGCTGATTTCCACGCGAAAATCCGTGCTCTACGTTACGCATTCCTAGAATTAGGAATCGACAACGGTCTTATCTGTGCACGTACTGACTCTGAAGGCGCTGGCCTTACAAAAGAAATCGCAGTAGTTAAAGAGCCAGGCGATCAAGGCGATCGTTACAACTCTTACCTAGATGTTGAAGAAATCGATGTTGCTGACATGGCTGAAGGCG
>ERZ1027208.141-NODE-141-length-37140-cov-104.325118_pt1 | contig 37140 bp, 28 predicted proteins | sample MGYA00520867_ERZ1027208 | MGnify/ENA primary metagenome ERZ1027208 (study PRJEB33311, sample SAMEA4378413) | marine metagenome | biome: Marine biome; feature: Fjord; material: Water | collected 2014-07-20T08:00:00Z/2014-07-... | depth 75 m ...
TATGCTGCGAATTTCTCAGGAAGCACTGACCTTCGACGACGTTCTACTGATACCCGGATATTCCGAGGTGGTAGCCACTGACGTCAGCCTGAAAACCCGTTTAACACGGGGCATCACCCTCAATATTCCCCTGGTGTCCGCTGCAATGGATACCGTCACCGAATCGCGTCTGGCGATTGCCCTGGCTCAGGAGGGTGGCATTGGCATCGTCCATAAAAACCTCACCGTTGCCGAGCAGGCCCAGGAAGTGCGGGCGGTAAAAAAGTTTGAAAGTGGCGTGGTGAAAGACCCCATTACCATCAGCGGCAAAGCCAGTATCCGCGAGCTGGTGGCGATTACTCAGGAGAAAAACATCTCCGGGGTGCCAGTGGTCGAGAACGGTGAATTACTGGGTATTGTGACGCGCCGCGACGTGCGCTTTGAGAACGACCTCGACGCCACCGTGGCCACCGTGATGACGCCGAAAAAGCGTTTGGTGACAGTGCAGGAAGGTGAGAGCTCTGCGGAAGTGAAGCGCTTGCTGCATAAATACCGTATTGAGCGAGTGCTGGTCGTTAATGAAAACTTCGACCTCAAGGGCCTGATCACCGTTAAAGATATTGATAAGGCGGCGCGCTATCCCAATGCCTGTAAAGATGAACTGGGCCGTTTGCGCGTCGGTGCATCGGTGGGTACCGGTGCCGATACCGATCAGCGGGTTGCGGCTCTTGTTGAGGCGGGGGTCGATGTACTGGTGGTCGATACGGCGCATGGGCATTCCAAAAATGTTCTCGAGCGCGTCCGTTCCATTAAAAGCCAATACCCCGATGTACAGGTGATTGGCGGCAATATTGCCTCGCCTGAAGCGGCCATTGCCCTGGCTGATGCCGGTGCCGATGGCGTCAAAGTGGGCATCGGCCCCGGTTCAATTTGTACCACGCGCATCGTCACGGGCGTTGGCGTACCCCAGGTATCGGCGATTGCCAATGTGGTGAAAGCCTTAGAAAGCCGAGGTATACCGGTGATTGCCGATGGCGGTATTCGCTACTCCGGTGATATCTGCAAAGCAGTGGTAGCCGGCGCCCATGTGATTATGGTCGGTTCAATGTTTGCGGGCACGGAAGAAGCACCGGGCGAGATTGAGCTCTATCAGGGTAGAACCTATAAGGCCTATCGCGGCATGGGTTCGCTGGGTGCAATGGCTCAGGTGCAGGGTTCCAGTGACCGCTATTTCCAGGACGCTTCGGCAGGTGCTGAAAAACTCGTCCCCGAAGGCATTGAAGGACGCGTGCCCTATAAAGGCCCGGTGTCGGTGATTATTCATCAAATGATGGGTGGTCTGCGTTCATCGATGGGTTATACCGGTAGCCCCGATATTGAAACCATGCGTACCCGTCCCGAGTTTGTTCGCGTCACCAGTGCCGGTATGGGCGAGAGCCATGTACACGATGTCAGCATTACCAAAGAGGCACCGAATTATCCGGTGAGTGGCGGCTGAGTTTATTGCCGTCCTTAATTTAGATTAAAAAAGATTCATATTTAAAAAGATACGGGGCCAATGGGCTCCGTTTTCTTATTGGCTAACAAACTGTTGCAAGCAAATCCTGTTTTAAAGGAAATACCATGAGCGCAAACCTTCACACCGACAGAATACTGATCCTCGATTTCGGCTCCCAGTACACCCAGTTAATCGCCCGGCAGGTGAGAGAGGCTGGAGTCTACTGTGAGGTTCGCGCCTATGATATGAGTGCGGATGAACTGCGCGAGTTTAAGCCGGCGGGCATTATTCTCTCCGGTGGTCCCGAGTCCGTGACGGAGGGTGAAGCTCCCCGGGCTGATGAATCCGTCTTTGAATTTGGCGTGCCCGTACTCGGTATTTGTTACGGCATGCAAACCATGGCGACGCAGCTGGGTGGTGAAGTGCTGTCCTCCGATGTGCACGAATTTGGTTATGCCAGAGTTGATGTAAGCGGCGACAGTACTTTGCTGCGAGATATTAGCGATCATATTCATCAAGAGGACGGTCGCGCTCAGCTCGACGTGTGGATGAGCCATGGCGATAAAGTCACCACTTTACCCGAAGGCTTTCAGTTGCTGGCCTCGACAGAGTCCTGCCCCATTGCCGGTATGTACCACCCCGAGCGGCGCTGGTACGGCCTGCAGTTTCACCCCGAAGTGACACACACCCTGCAGGGGCAGCGTATTTTTGCCCACTTTATTGTCGACATCTGTGGCTGTGAAACCCTGTGGACGCCGGCCAATATTATCGACGATGCCATAGAGCGAGTGCGCGCCACCGTAGGTAGTGAAAAAGTGTTGCTGGGTTTATCCGGTGGCGTCGATTCCTCCGTCGTAGCGGCGATGTTACACCGCGCCATTGGCGATCAGCTGACCTGCGTCTTTGTCGACAATGGTTTGCTGCGTAAAAATGAGGGTGACCAGGTAATGGATATGTTCGCCCGCAATATGGGCGTGCGGGTGATTCGCGTCGATGCCGAGGACGAATTTCTCGATGCCCTGGCCGGTGAAAGCGACCCCGAGAAAAAGCGCAAAATTATTGGCAATACTTTTATTAATATTTTTGACCGGGAGGCAACGCGTTTAAAGGATGTTAACTGGTTGGCCCAGGGCACGATCTATCCCGACGTGATCGAATCGGCAGCCTCAAAAACCGGTAAATCTCACGTCATTAAATCCCACCACAATGTTGGTGGTTTGCCCGATGATATGAACCTGAAGCTGGTCGAACCCCTGCGTGAATTATTTAAAGATGAGGTCAGAAAAATTGGCCTCGAACTGGGTCTGCCCTACGACATGGTCTATCGCCATCCCTTCCCCGGCCCCGGCCTGGGCGTGCGAATTCTCGGTGAAGTGAAAAAAGAATTCGCCGATTTATTGCGTGAAGCCGATGCGATTTTTATTGAAGAGCTCTACCGCGCCGATCTTTATCACAAAACTAGCCAGGCCTTCGTTGTCTTTTTACCGGTGAAATCCGTCGGCGTCGTGGGCGATGCCCGACGCTATGAATATGTGGTGTCTCTGCGCGCCGTTGAAACCATCGACTTTATGACTGCGCGCTGGGCACACTTACCCTACGATTTTCTCGAGCTAGTTTCCGGCCGCATTATTAATGAAATATCCGGCATTTCCCGCGTCGCCTATGATATTTCCAGCAAGCCGCCGGCGACGATTGAGTGGGAGTGACCAGGCCCAGAAACCCATAGGTCAGAGACCCTGGAAGCACCGATCTATCGGTCGGTGCTTCCAGTCGGGATGGTCAGAAATGCAAATAGTAGGATCTATTGATTGATATCCATTTCCGGGGAGGATGAATTGAGGCTTTTATGCTTCTCGGCCATGCACCAGTCGATACAGCGTAGGTAGCACCACCAGAGTCAGTAAGGTCGAAGAGATAATCCCGCCAATCACGACTGTGGCGAGGGGACGCTGCACTTCCGAACCGATGCCAGTGTTGAGCGCCATGGGTATAAAACCTAATGCGGCGACTAATGCGGTCATTAAAACTGGCCGCAGGCGTGTTAACGCGCCTTCAATAATGGCCTCGTGCAGTGCCTGCCCGTGGGTGCGCAAATCCCGAATAAAAGAGACCATCACCAGGCCATTGAGTACGGCAATTCCGGTAAGGGCAATAAAGCCCACGGCGGCGGAGATAGAAAAAGGAATGTCTCGCAGTAGGAGGGCGGCAATGCCGCCAGTGAGCGCCAAAGGTACGCCCGAAAAGATAATGGCGGCGTCTTTGATGGAGCCCAGAGCCATAATCAGCAGGCCAATCACCAATGTCAGGGTGACCGGCACGACAATAGCGAGACGTTGCGTGGCAGATTGAAGCTTTTGATAAGTCCCACCGTACTCCACCCAATAACCGGGTGGCACATCCATATCTTCTTTGATGGCTTGCTGGATATCCTCAACAAAGGAACCCAGGTCTCGTCCGCGAACGTTGGCTGCGACAACCACACGGCGCTTGCCATTTTCCCGATGCACCTGGCTGTAGCCCGTAACGAGTTGAAGCGTGGCGACCTCCTTCAAGGGCACATATAAATTGTCTGCTAGCAAAACAGGAAGATCGGCCAGAGCATCAATGTCGGTGCGCAGCGGCTCGGCTAAGCGGACGACAATATCGGAACGACGGTCGCCTTCGTACAGCTTATTAGCAACGGTTCCCCCCAATGCAGTGGCGAGCAAATCCTGCAACTGCACGATGCTTACGCCATAGCGTGCCATGGCTTCACGTTTGGGTTCTATGGTCATCACCGGCAGCCCGGTGGTTTGCTCGACAGCCACATCCGCAGCCCCTGGCACGCTTTTTATGGCCTTTTCTATCTGACTGCCGAGGGCGATAAGCTGGTCAAAATCATCACCAAAGACTTTGACAGCTACTTCCGCACGCACGCCGGAAATTAGTTCATTAAAACGCATCTGGATTGGTTGTAGAAATTCATAACGATTACCGGGAATCGGTGTTACCAGGGCTTCTAATTCAGCGACAAATTGAACTTTTGTTTTCTTGGGGTCGGGCCATTCATTGCGGGGTTTAAGAATAATAAAATTGTCCGCCACGCTGGGGGGCATCGGATCAGTGGCGACCTCCCCAGTACCAATCTTGGCAAACACCCGTTCGACCTCCGGCATTTCATTAATGATCGGTTCCAGTATTTGTTGCATCCGTATCGCTTCACTGAGCGACGTGCCGGGAATGCGCAGGGCATGCATGGCGATATCACCCTCATCAAGGTTGGGCACAAATTCAGAGCCGAGTTTTGGAATTAACAGACCTGAAAAAATAACCAGTAGTAAGGCAAGTCCAATCACAGTCCATCTGAATCTCAGAGAGAGCGACAGGATGGGTTTGTAGATCGACTGTGTTGTCTGCACAACCCTGCTTTTTTTCTCTTTTATCGGTTTCTTAAAGAGTAGTGCGACACCGGCGGGAATAAAAGTAATGGATAGCAGCATCGCGCTGAGCAGGGCGATGATCACCGTGATCGCCATGGGGTGGAACATTATTCCTTCCACACCACTGAGTGCAAAGATCGGAATATAGACGGCGGTAATAATAAAAACGCCAAACAGTGCTGGGCGAATCACTTCGCGGGTCGCCTCAAACACAATGGTCAGGCGCTCGCTGAGGGGCAAGCCTTCTTTACGATAAAGTTGGCTCAAGCGGCGCATACAGTTTTCGACAATGATCACTGCACCATCGATAATTAAACCGAAATCCAGCGCCCCGAGGCTCATAAGATTAGCGCTGGTTTTGGTCTGCACCATGCCGGTGATGGTCATTAACATGACAATGGGAATCACTGCGGCGGTTAATAGTGCGGCGCGCGCATTACCTAAAAAAAGGAACAGCACCACGATGACCAGCAGCGCGCCCTCCAACAGGTTTTTCTGCACTGTCGCCAGGGTTTTATCCACTAGCGCGGTGCGGTTGTAGACTGCCGTGACGGTGATACCCTCCGGAAGGCTCTGTTTAACCTCTTCCAGTTTTAGCGCGATATCGCTGGCAACGGTACGGCTGTTTTCGCCAATCAACATAGAGACCGTGCTCATCACCACTTCGCGGCCATTCTGCGTCGCGGCACCTGAACGCAACTCCTTCCCCAGGCTAACGCTGGCGACATCTTTGACGCGCACAGGGATGCCCTGATGCTGGTGGATCACAATGTTGCCTAGCTCAGTCAAAGTGCTGGCCTGACCGGGGACGCGCATCAACCACTGCTGGCCATTGTGTTCAATGAAACCAACACCACGGTTGTTATTATTGTTCTGTATTGCCTCGACCAGCTCGCTGTAGCTTATCTGGTAGGCCAATAATTTGGCCGGCTCGGGGGCTACCAAAATCTCTTTCCTGAAACCACCAATCGGATTGACCTCCGCCACACCGGCAACGCGCATCAGCTGTGGACGAATAATCCAGTCGTGGGTTGAACGCAGATCCATCGGTGTGACCAGGCTGCCATCGCTGTTGGTAGCACCGGGTTCAGCATCGACGGTAAACATAAAAATCTCACCAAGCCCTGTGGCGACCGGGCCGAGGGTTGGTTCTAATGAGGAGGGCAGGTCGCCCTTTGCAGTACCCAGACGTTCGCTGACCAACTGCCGGGCAAAATAGATGTCGGTGCCCTCGTCAAATACCACCGTTACCTGCGACAGGCCGTAACGCGAAAGAGAACGGGTGTAGGATAATTTTGGCAAGCCCGTCATCGCGGTCTCTATGGGGAAGCTTACGCGCTGCTCAGTTTCGAGGGGGGTGTAACCGGGGGCTTCAGTATTGATCACCACCTGAACATTGGTAATGTCGGGTACCGCATCGATGGGGAGCTGGGTGAATTTCCACGCGCCTAGCCCCATCACCATCAGCACAAGCGCCATCACCAGGCCTCGACGTTCGAGGGCAGACTTAATAATTGCTTCTAACATAATGCGTCGCCTTTTCTGAGCGCCTTATTGGCCGCCCTCTTTACCGGTTTAGTGGTCATGGGATGCGCCGGATTTTTCAATATCGGCTTTGATGGCGTAACTGTTTTTGCTGACATAGCGGGTACCGGGTTCCAGACCACCCAGCACCTCAGCCCACTCCCCCGTTTGCAGACCAAGGTCAAGCATTCGTACCTCGTACTCTTCGCCTATTTGTGCGTAGACCACCGTAAAATCGCGGAAGGCCTGTAGCCCCGTTCGTTTTACGGCTAAGGCGGCGGCATGTTCCCCGACGGTTATGTTGGCGCTGATGTGACGACCTGGGCGCAAGTGGCCGTTCTGGTTATCCAGCACCACGCGCACCTTGACCGATTGGTCGGCCTCTGCCAGTAGATTAATTTGAGAGACTATGCCCCTGGCCGTATAGCCACTGGTGGTATCGGTGATGGTGACCGGCGCGTCCATTTTTACCTGCGCCAGATCGGCGGGAAAGACGGATAGTTCAGCCCACACTGAACGAGTATCGGTGATTGTAAACAGCTGCCGACCGTTGGTTTGTTCACCGGCGTTGGCATCGCGTTGGGTGATTACACCGCTGATCGGTGCTGCAATGGTAAACAGTTGCAAACTTTCGTTACTTTCGACGGTGGCCAGCTTTTGGCCTTTGCGAACCTGCTGACCCTGTGAAGCGGTGACGGATTTAATCGCGCCATCAAAACGCGCAGTGACTCTGTGGCTGCGCTCGCTGTTTGCTGCAATCTGACCGTACACGCTGATGGATTTCTGCATGACGACGGAACCGGCAACTGCAGTGCCGATTTCCAGAGCCTCAGCGACAGCAGTTTCTATTCGGGTGCGACCCTCAAAATTGTCATATTCCCAGCTGTGCTTTACGCCCTTATGCACAGCGTTAATGGTGACGACAAATGAATGGGGTTCGTAGATAACCGTATCGCCACGTAGGGCATCGCCCTGCTGGGCAAAGTTAATATCATCAACCTTGCCCCCCAAACGGCTTAGCTTAATGTTGAGATCGATGTCGTTGGGGCTAAGGGTTTTGCCATTTTTTGTCGCCCAGGCGCGAAATTCAGGTGGCACACCGGTCTCGAAAATCGCCAGTTCCAGGGTGAAGTCGCCATCTGTTAATAATCGACCTCGATGGGGGCCTTTAGGAACCTCGGCTTCGTCTGTTTCGCCGTGGGCATTATTTCCTGAAATGGGCTGTTCAGGCTTTGCCTGATTACAGCCAGTCAGTACCAGGCTTAGAAGCGCGATTGCCAATAATTTACCGCGGGGATGTGGTGATAATACCTTCATAATCATTCTCAATTTTTGTCGGTCTGTTTGTTGCTTACAGGGGACGCTATTTGCTTCATGGACACGCCGGTCAAGCGTTCGATTTCAATGACTTTTAACTGTGCGTCGATACTATTTTCCAGCAAGGTGTTGCGTGCATTGAGTACATCCGCTTGCACACTGCGCCATTCGAGATAGCTGTAACGGCCCAGCTCATAGGCTCTCTGGGTTTTCCTGAGAGCCTCTTCGAGCTGGGGGAGAATATCGTCACGATAGGCAGTGATGCTGTGTAAACTGTGTTTCAGCTCTTCGGTTAACACATAAAGCATTGTTTCAAAACGCACCTTTAACGCATTTGTTTGCGCTACTGTTTGCGAGAGGCTTTCTCGCGCCGCAATGATGTTGCCGGTATTGCGGCTACGTTCGCCAAAGGGAAGAGAGATGCCTGCAACCAGAGCCTGGTCGTTGGTTGTTTCAAAATGTCGTATGCCAAGATTCACCTGCCATGGCGGGCTACTTTGCGATTCGGCCAGTTTCAACTGGGCCTGTAGTAGGCGTTTTTCTGACATCAGACGAGTAAAGTCAGGGCTGTGTTCGAGCTGGGCTTTAAGCGTGGCCAAAGTCCGTGTGGCGGGCAGCTTAAAAATGTCGCCTTCAACGCGAGTGAAGTGCGGCTGCGTCTCGCCCCATTGCGCGGCCAACAGTCGGACTGCTGAGCGCAGCTCGTGTTCAATATCCTCATGAGCCAACTGACGTCGAGCCAACTCGGCTCGTGCCCGAGCCAGCTCAGCGCCTGGTGTTTTACCCGCAGCCACCCGCTTGTTAACGGCGTTAACCGTTTCTTTTGCCAGCGCCACCGTTTTAAGGGCATTGTGCAAACGCGCCTGGTTAGCCAGACTAATCACATATAATCGAGCCGTTTCTGCAGCGGCATCAAGGCGCTTTATCTTTGCCTGAGTCGACAGTAGGGATGCTCCCCCACGGGCGACACCTTTATGGCTCTCGCGTATGTCGCCTTCTAATACCCAGGCAATGCCCAGCGTCATTTGCGCATTATCGATACCGTCAAAAGGCCCTGAGCCAAGTGCATCTTCGATACTGAAGCTGATTTCAGGGCTGGCTGCCAGACTGGCCTGCAATTGCCTGCCACCCTGCGCCTTAAGTGCATAGCTAAAAGCGCGTAAGGTCGGATTATGTTCGAAGGTTCTGGTGATGGCAGCTTGCAAGTTAATGCTTGGGGAGTCCGCAACGTACACGGGCTTTCCAGTACTGGCATGATCCTGATCTGAAACTATGCCCGGTTCGGCTCGCAGTGCTGTGCTCAGGCACAACAGCATCCAGCCGTAAACGAGCGGGGTCGATTTGAGTAACATGTTGATGTTATCTCCGTCGTTAGTTAATTTTTAAGCAAGGCAGACAGCATTGCCCAGCACAGACCAGTCAGGTCTGTGCTGTAACACCATCAATAAGAGAAGGGTTTAGAGCGGGGGAGCGCGCAGGGGTGGTCGTAGCCCATAAAGCAAGGCTGTACGAAAATCGCGGGGATCAGGGGGCCAGGGTAATTGCGGTAAAAGGCGAAAAGAAAAGACGAAAACGACAAGGGAAAACAGAGCGAGAACCAGTGACCCTGGAGAAAAGGTCTTCAAAAAGCCCTGGATAGATAACTCGATTTCTGCGGTTTCACCCGGATGCTCTACTACTGCAGCTTCATGGTGAAAGTGCGCTTGTTGCTGATGAACATGGCTTGATGAGAGTGGCTCATGGTCATAGACATGCACGTGTAAGCGTACGCCCTGAACAAAGACGATGGCGATAGCCAAATAGATTACCCAAAGGGGCTTTCTCATCAATAGCAGGGTGCGTGTTAGGCGCATTTTTTGATCAATAGACATTATTGCGATTATGGGTTGTTATAAGTAGAGAAGTCCAGCAGCGATTGCAATGGGATGTGCCGTTTTTTGCTGTAGATATTGCTTCAAACAGGTGCGCTGCTAATGGCCGCGATAGCACAGAATTTCAATCTTGTTGGGTAGTTTAGTAAAATGCCATCGTATTTTTCTTCAGTTTTTTGATAATGGTATTTTTCATGGTATCAACACTATCGACTATTCCAAGGCTCGCGTTATTGCTGGGTATTAGGGTCTTATTGATAATCGAGTGGGAGTGGGCGGAATAGGCAACTTGTTATTAACTCATCGTCATCAGAAAAAATTGCCTGCTGCCTATTTTTAAAGCTCGGAAGATTAGCCGATAGCGTATTCTTTTAGCGAAAATTGCTGAGCTTTTCCAGCAACTGGAAAAGCTCAGCCAGCGCTTCAAATAAATAGACGTTTATAAGCAAAATACTTGCTGCTCTGATCAAATGTCAGCGGATACCTTCTGGCTTCTATCCGCAATGTGGCATTGCAAGGCGCAACTCCGTAGATTGTGTTTGGGCCTGTCATGCCGATAATGCCCGCTAGCATTGGTTCCTGCAGCGCGTTTAGTTCTGTTATTTCATTTCTCCACTGAGCCCCGAGTAGGCGTTGATCTTCACGAGTAATACTTCTATCCTCAGCTAGCCGTTTTCCAGCTTATCTATAAAACAAATAAGAGGATCGCGCGATGACAATTTTACAAGGTAGTACCCTCCGTACCGTACTAATCAGTTTAATCCTGTGTTTAAGCGCCTGCTCTAAAGAGGCCGATCAAAAAGCCGAGCCCAGGCCCGCGGGCAACATGGCAGCAATCACCGCGACAAGCCAGAGGCTTGATAGTGAGTCAGAGGCCAGTCAGGGCATCGTTTTACTCAGGGGCCTGCCAACCCTGGGTACCGAACACAGTATTGCCATTGTTGAGCTTGACCCCGACGCTGAGAACTTTGGCGATATTCTCGAAGAGTTTACAGTCACGGGCTTTAAGGCCCCCCTGCACCATCTTTATTACAGCCCCAGCGGACGCTTGTATGCCACGGGCCTTGATCCTCAATGTAGCCTGGCCGAAGTCAACTTGGCCAGAGACGCCTCGGGTGCGCCAGTGATACATGGCCTCGACTGTCTCGACACCCAGGGTCAGCAAGTGGGTGAGGACATCATGTGGCACAGTGTTAATGGCCAGGACTATATGTTCGTTACCTTTATGGGCGGCACTGGGGTCGAGCAAGTGGATGGTGGGTCACTGGGCGTATTTAATCCGCAGAGCAACGAAGTGATTAAAATTATAGAGGCCAGGAAAAGCCAGGTCGGGGCAGGCGAGCCCTACATTATGTATCCCCATGGTATTTCGGCTTATGAAGACAGAATGGTGATCAGCTCCACCATTCACCCCGACCTGGCAACCGGGGTGGGTAATGCCATTACGGTGATTGACCTCAACACATTGACTGCGATTCAAACTATTGAGGTTGAAGATGAGCGGCCGGTTGGGCTTCCTTCTTCGCCGGTCGAAGTACTTTTTCTGCGCCCAGATATCGTCGCGAATGTTGCCCCCACTGTTCTCGTCAACACCATGTTTGGTTTTGAAACCTGGAAAATCCCCTATGACCCCGATAGTAAAACCTTCGGCAGTCCCGAGAAAATTTACAGTGGTGGTGAGCAGGGTACGGGCGTGCCTCTTGAGTTCTATGGCAATGACAGCGAGTTGTTTATTAGCCACGCCATTCCCGGGCTTGTCAAAAGGTACCAGCTCGCGAGCTTGCCAGAGCTGGTGAAAGCGGGCCCGGATATTGAGGCCGAACTTGGTGCCCATCACATGATTTTTTATCCCGGCAGATCCGGTAAAAAGCTGATTGCGGTGCAAAATAATTTACTCAATTTGGGCAATGTCGCCGACAACGATCCGACTGACCTGGATTTTATTGCCAAAGTGAATGACCACTCAATTACTGTTCACGACCTGGCAAGCGGTGCTCGTCTGGGCAGTATTAATTTCAAGGAAAAATATAATAAGGGTATCGATAATATCGAAGCCCTGTTTGGACCGGGTTTTGTGCACCACCATTAAGCCTTTATTAGAAGGCTAGTTCGCAAAACGAATGTTAAGCACTTGGCGACAGTAGCCTTGTGAAAATAGCGCTTTTACGCATGGTTCTAGCCCTGCTTATCATCCTTGCTGTGCTGGTTTTTCGGTCTGCCGATCGTCAAAGCCCAGACACACTGCCTCTGATAACACGGCCCCTGGCTGGCTTTTCTGCGCCCTTTGTCTTTGGTCGTTTTAAAGTGCCAGCGAATAACCCCCTCACCGAGGAGACCGTCGAACTTGGCCGTCGCCTGTTTTACGATGTCCGCTTATCGGGTAATAATCAGATTTCCTGTGCAAGCTGCCATATTCAACGTCTCGGTTTTAGTGATGGCAAAACCACGGCTGAAGGCATCTCGGGTAAACCCTTGGCTTTTAATAGCATGAGTCTCGCCAACCTGCTTTGGGGGGCTGAGCACTTCTTCTGGGATGGTCGGGCAGACTCCCTGGAACAACAGGCCTTGATGCCTATACAAAATGTTGACGAGATGGGCCAGAACCTTGAGGCTCTCGTTCTGGAGTTGCAAGCCGATGATCAATACCCGCGTCTGTTTAACGCCGCCTACGGCCGGATCAGCACAGTTAATATTGCCAAAGCGCTGGCCTCCTTTGAAAGGACGCTGGTGTCGGCTAATTCGAAATATGATCAATACCTCCGCGGAGAGGTGGTACTAAGCAAGCAGGAGGAGCTCGGCAGAAAACTTTTTGTCGCCCACCCGGATGTGAAAACCAGTCTGCGTGGCGGTAATTGCATCGACTGCCACAGTCAGTTTCTCACCAGTGGCTTTAAACCCCTGTACGATGGTTTTTCGAACAATGGCCTCGATGGCGAAAAGGCCTTGTCCCCCGGCTTACAGGCGGTCACCAAGGATCCCGCCCATCGCGGTTTTTTTAAAGTGCCGAGCCTAAGAAATATTGCCGTGACCGCACCCTATATGCATGATGGCCGCTTTGCGAGCCTGGAAGCGGTGCTGGATCATTACAACGAGGGAATTCAGATGAGTCCTACCTTGAGCCCTCTAATTATGGAGGCGAATAATATGGAGCGGGGCCATGCCACTCAGATTAATCTCAACCTGGCGGCGCAAGAAAAAGCCGCCATTATTGCCTTTTTACAGACACTGACCGACCCGCAATTTTTGAATGAAGAGAAATTTTCAAATCCATTTTTGGCCAGGCAAACAAGGTCTAAACTGACTGCACCGGATTCAAAAATACCGGATTCAACGATACCTGAATTTACAACACCCGGGTCCATTGAGTAGCACGGTGATAAACATTAGCGGGCAAGGAAAGTTATTCATCACAGCGGTGAGTTTTTTATTGCTGCTGAGTCTTATGGTGACGGGGTGTGCGCCGCAGAAGAGTAGTAAAACCCAGTCCCTTAACCTGACATTCAAGGCCGTGGTCGGCTCACAGGCCCTGGTCTTTAACCGTACCCACTACGCAAACCCTGGAGGCGATGGGCAGTTCAAGGTTCGTGATTTTCAGTTTATTCTCAGCAATATTAAATTACGCAGCGACACTGGGGTTTACCGGCAGCCCGATAGCTACCACATCGCCAGATTTGATAATGCCGGTACATCCTTCACTCTAGTGCTCGATAATATCCCGGTCGGTAATTATCGGGATATTGACTTTTCTATCGGTGTCGATCCGGAGGCAAACAGTTCGCGGCGCTCTGTTGGCGATCTCGATCCCAATAGCCGAATGGCCTGGAGCTGGGATGTGGGTTATAAATTTATTCTCTTTGAAGGCGGGCTCAATCGCCATGATGTACTCTCGCCACTGGTTTATCATGTCGGTTTTAGTGAAAACTACCGAGCGCTGCGGTTCCCACTCAGTAACATTACGGCCAACAATAAAAACTCAGAAAAACCCCTCACGCGGCTGGTGTTTAGAGTAGATCTTATGCGACTGTTTAAGGGTGTTAATACCATCGACATGGGGGCGCTACCCAGTGTCAAATTTGATAAAGACGATGCAAAACTCATCGCTGACAATTTTCAGGGAATGATAACTTTGTGTCAGCGCGGTGCTTGCTGAATAGGGGCGAGGTGGCAGGTGATGGTTGCTGGAGTATTCGACAAAAACGAGTGCGTAATTCACGCTTATGTTCTGATGACTTGCGCTTAACTAGGTGGATGTCAGATCGGGGTAAAACCATTGCTAGCCTGATATAGATACTACGTCCTTGCCCCTCTGTACGATTAAATGAAAACACCGGGAAAGATGTTTCATGCAAGGGTATGGAGTGAGTCGACGGGCGGTGATGGTTTACTCTATTGCAAATGCTAGAATGCGGCGCAGATTGGGGGCGATTCAACGCTATCGTGTGCTTATAGCTCGGGCGTTGTTTAAAAAGTATTCAAATAAAGATACGAGGGTACTGGCAAAACTGAGACTGCCAGATAGGGCTAGATCAGTTCCCCGGCTTTTCACTGTAGGCACTAGTCGTTAGGGGGGGGGTGTAAATTACGCATACAGGGCTGTAAACCGCTATGTTGCTGCACGCTATTTCTAATAATAAATGAAATATAAACGGAGTAAATCTGCATGGCACGTTCGATAACCTTTACGGTAGAAGGTCTGGTTGATACACAAATTACAGTATTAGAACTTGATGACGGCACTTTGCGGTTTGATATTGACGTGCTCGGCTCAGGCTTTATTGGAGACTTGCGCGGCTTGTTTTTTGATTTAAATGGCTACGATGTTGATTCAAACGACTTGTCTGTTACTGGCGTTGACGGTAGCGAAGGCCTAATTGGAAAAAGCAAGTTTGGCGAAAATTCTGTCGACAGGGTCCACGGCGACGTCAATGTTAAAGGGCACGTTATCGCAAAGCAGGGGCGTTTCGATGGTGGTATAGAGTTTGGTACTCAGGGCCTGGGCAAAGATGATGTTTCTTCGGTCAGTTTTATTCTGGCTGCGGACTCGGGTGACTTGTCGTTAGATAGTTTGGATCTTGCCGACCTGGCACTGCGTTATACCTCTGTCGGCATGATGGACTATCGCGAGGGAAGTGCGAAAATCGGCGGAATGACCAGTGGCGTTGCGTACAACGATGCCTTTGAGGTGGATGAAAATACCCAGGGCACGATAGACCTGCTGGACAATGATACCAACGGAATCCAGGCTGGCGGCTTGCGGAAAACAGTTATTTCTGTTCAGGACACTGTCGGCTTGTTGCCAGCGGCGGCGAGCGCCGACGGATTTGTGCGAACCGTTGTTATTGAGGGGCTGGTACTCGGAACATTGACGATCAGTAATGACGGCTACGCGACTTTTGTCGCTGATGGCGCCGATGTCGATAAGCTCGGTCACGACGCGATTAAAACCTGGAATTTTACTTACGAAACCCTGTCCAGTACGGGCAACCTTGCAACCGCTGACGTTGCTTTAACCATTGACGGACAAAACGATCAACCGCTCGCGTTCGATGTGTCGGCATCTGTGGGTGAAGATGATGCTTCCGATCCACGGGATACCAGCCTTGTTGGTGATGGGGTGACAGTCGCTTTTTCGGCCACCGATATCGACATTGGCGATGTCTTAAGCTATCAAATTACTTCTGCGCCTGTTGATACTTTCGGTAATCAGTATGGCGATGTCACTAATAACAACGATGGCACCTTCACCTTTAATCCCCTCGATAATTTCCAGTTTTTAGACGCTGGCGAATCCCGGGATGTGAGCTTTCAGTACGTTGCGATTGATGATTCTGGCGTGGGTATCACTCCGGTCTCGCCCGAAGAAAGTGATACATCTGATCCTAAAACTATAACAATCACGGTGAATGGCAGCGATGACGCCCCCTGGACGCACGAGGATCAGTTGTTATTCATAACCGAAGATCAGTCCATGTTCGGCACTGGGGATGCGCTTATCTTTCAACCGGACTTGCCCTTCCTGGGTTTTGATTCCGGCTACCAGAGCCTGTATGCGACCATTATTCCGAGCTATACGTTTTCGGGTGACGTCCTTGAAGGTATTCTGGGAGGCATTGAAGCTGTAGGTCAAGCTTTCGCAGATGCCGGTTGTGAAGTCGGCAGCTGGTTCGGTGCCGACTGTGACGTGGATGTGGATATACCCAGTAGTATTACAACACCGCGGGTGGGTACCGATGGATTCCTCGATGCCAAAATCGGACTCCAGCCTTATTTCTATTTCACCTCGGGCGACGTGGACGCGGAAATACCTGTCGATGTGTTTTTTGAATATCCACGCCAGGTGGAAGCCGGCGAAACATTTACCATAGACAGCCTGTATTCTCTTGATGATGGTGCGACGTTTACCACGATGAGCCCAAATGTTAATTTTGGTATGGACTTTATCTTAGATGTCGCCGCTGACTTAGATCTTAAGTTCGGCAGTTCAAGCATCGGTCTTTTTGACTTCGATACCGACGATTTCAGCGGTTTTGAAGGCGAGCTGGGCGAGCCGGGCTTTAATATTTTAAATTTCTCGGCAGAAGACGACCTGGAAGAATCCATCGACCTTGGAAATTATGGCACGCTGGATCTGAATTTTCCGGTCATTAATACCACGGGTGAGCTTGATCCCCTCAATTCAAATACACTAATAAGTTCCGGCGAAGATGATGTCGCGGTGCTCGATATTGACATCGATGCGCTAGCGGCAAAGTTAATCACTGTAGCGACGGGCGTGCCTTTCAGCTTCGGTGAATCGGGTAGCGAAGGTGCAACTGTCAGTGTGGCGGGGGAATCGCTTAATCTTTTGTCGGTTGACTATGCCATTGATTTGCTTGCAGTGAACCTAATTACCACCCTCAAAGCGGTTCAGGATTTTGAACTCAGCGTCACAGATTTGCCATTGCTTGCCATGCTTGAAGATGGCTCAACTATCACTGGTTTCTCACTGGGTGACGAGGTCATCGTTACCGCACCTGAAAATAGTGCGTTTGACGCGGATGTGGATGGCGATGCGGATGGTTTTATCGACTTTTCCATTGAGGTTGATATGGACGCTATCTTCGATCACCTCGCCTGGTTGGGCCTGGATATGGAGATCTTTACCGGCTTGCTGCGCTTTGACGTGGGCGTAACGTCGGATTTTGCGAGTAACTTGCCGACCTTTAGTCTGTTCGACCCGAATGGTGACGATAATGGCTTCTTATTGGCAGAAACCACAGAGCTGCTTTCAGATGTTCCCTTAGCGACACTGTTTGATGATGAGTTTGTGATCGAAGGCTGGAATGCCGACACCACGAGTTTCCTTTTCGATATCGCTTGATGTCGTGTCAACATTCGCACCGTTCAAATAGGGTACCAAAACCGTATTTGAGCGGTCGACTTCGAGGCCGCAGCTGTCAGGAAGGACTGTCACACCAATGTTGTCAAGGTCACGTTGGCGGAATCCTAAATGTTATCTTGTTACCCGCACTTTAGACGATGGCGCTGAATCCCAACCCTATTACCTTACAACTCCATTACATTGTTTGGCAGATTTAATTAAGCATTTTTGAGCCTGGTAGTGTTGATGCCATCAGCACTATTATCTTTATCGACCCAGGCTGGGCACTTCTACCTGATGATGTTTCGCACGGATTTTGCTCGAATTATTAATGATATTTCGTACGTTTGTCCGAGCGTAGTAACTAGGTGCTCTTCATTATCTTGGGTGGAGATAGAGCGGTCATGCTCAGTGCTGACAACTGCTTACTTGGTTACGAGGGTATTCACTCTTTCTGTAGGGCCCGTTAGCCGTCTCTTTCAATGACACCTTGTCTTAGTACAGTCCCTGTCTGGCTTATTTGCAAACGTTAAACTATTGTCATAAGCCGCCCGGTGTTTGTTTATAATTCAAATCAAATAGCCTGCAAAAAACACTAAAGGAGAGTGTTATGAAGAGTCTGCTAATTGCTCTGTTGATTATGGCACCCCTGTATTTATTCTTGTGCCAGGAACAGGGGCGACAGTTAGATGCCTTGTCTGACGCGGCTAGCGATGCCGATTCGAGTGATGACGATTCGAGCGATGAACCTGTGACGGAGGGTTCGAGCAAGGGAAATCCTCTACAATCGATCAGCCGTCCTTTGGATAAAGCCAAAGGCGTGGAGGCAATGCTCAATCAGGGCGTGGAAGATCGCATGCGCAATATCGATGGTCTTGAGAAGGAGTGATAATTACCGCGTGCTATTTTTGAAGCTTGCTTTAAACGCGGTCCCCTTAGTTACGCTAACTCAATCACGCCTTTTCAAACCTCTTTTCTAAGGAAAATATGGAAATTTTTTTAGCGGCGCTGATTATTTTTATCGGCTCCTTTGTGCAGAGTGCCATTGGTTTTGGTTTGGCCATTGTCGCCGCTCCCTTTTTGTTTCTGCTATCTCCCGACTACGTGCCCGCGCCGATAACACTGGTGGCACTGGTGTTATCGATTGCCAATGCCTATCGTTATCGCAGTAATATTTCTTTAAAGGGGCTGGGTGCGGCAATTGTTGGTCGTATTCCCGGGACGGTGGCGGGGGGTATGTTGTTGCTATGGGTCGATGCGAAGTCACTTTCACTGTGGTTGGGTTTGACGGTATTAATTGCTGTGGCGGTGAGTTTATTACCCTTGCGCATCGCGCCGACCCCGCCGCGAATGCTGTTGGCGGGATTTCTGTCGGGTTTTATGGGCACCAGTACGGCCATCGGCGGACCTCCCTTGGCGTTGTTATTGCAGCATGAGCAGGCCAATCTTATTCGCGCAAACTTGTCCGCATTTTTTATTGTCAGTTGCATCCTCTCACTCCTGGCACAGGGCTATACGGGTTATATGAGCTGGCATCATCTCAAGCTTACCCTGCCGCTTATCCCCGCCATGCTCCTGGGTTACTGGCTGGCGACACACTATGTCGAGCGTATTGCCAATCATCACATCCGCATGGCCTCACTGTGCATTTGCAGCCTTTCCGGTATAGGTGCCATCGCACTCTATTTTTTCGCTTAGGGCGACAGTTGCCATCTCTTGGCTCTGTCATTGTGGCCGTAATAAATACTTTTTTACGAAGACTCTGCAGTAATTGATCAGTATCAATGTTGCCGTTAAATGAAAACTGGAGAATAGCGCTTAGAGGAATTCGTTTATGCGCTTTGCAACTATTCAAGATGTGATCGAATTTGCCGGTAAGTTACACGCGGCCCTGTCGGATCAGTACGCCGAATTAGAGCAGTTATCCAGCTCTGAGCGGGCGCGTTTGATGCTGGATTATTTAAATCGCCATGAACAAAATCTCGCCCAGGCGATGGCTAAGTACGACGAAGATATGGCGCGGGGTATCGCTGCGCTCTGGTTGCAAGATGTACCGGAGCTACAGTCTGACGATTTGGTCGATAAGGTGCGCGGTGTCGACTTAGGGGATGTCGATAATATTATTGCTGTCGCTCTCGATGTCGATGAATATTTAATTAAGCTCTATCAACGAATGGCCGATGAGGTCGATTCCGATGAGGGAAGGGCTGTTTTTAAGAACCTGATTAAGTTGGAAGATAACGAGCGTCATCGCTTGTCGCGGGCGGCCTTTCGTTTAGCAGATATATAGTTTTAGTTTTAGTTTTTGTGAATTTGTAAGTTTTCTTGTCTCTGTCCTTTGGGGGTACTTTTGTACCCCTCTTTTTTTGGTCTCTATTTTTCTTTCCTGGCCGGCGCTGGTTTTTTATCGTGCTGGGGCCAAAGTCGTTGCCCCTGTTGAAACACCGAAAACTCGCCCTGAGCCATGGCCTGCCATTGTTCGTTGGAGGTTAAAGGCTGGGTCGCAATCACCGTCACCACATCGTTGGCCTGTGTGTGGTCGGCGAAATCAACGGTCATATCAGCATCAATCAGCTGGGCATTGCCGAAGGGGGCCTGCCGGGTTAGCCAGCTCAACTTGGTGCTGCAGTGGGTATAGAGCGAGCGCCCGTCACTCAACAGCATATTAAAAATGCCGAGACGGCTTAAGTCCTGTGCTTTGCTCTGGATGAATTTCCATAGCAGGCGTTGACTGCCCGGTGCTTTGGAAAAGTGCTCGCGCAGTTCGCCCAGTAGCCAGCAAAAGGCGTGTTCGCTGTCGGTGGTGCCCACGGGCTTGTAGTGCTTCAAGGCAAGTTTTTTGATGCCTTTAAGCTGGCCGTTGTGGGCGAAAGACCAGGTTTGTCCCCATAGTTCACGAGCGAAGGGGTGGGTGTTTTCCAGGCTCACTTTGCCGCGGTTGGCCTTGCGGATATGGCACAGTACATTGTTACTCTTTATCGAGTAGCTTTGTACAAAGCGGGCAATTTCCGAATCGGCGCTGGCACCCGGGTCGTGGAAGGCGCGGTAGCCCTTGCCTTCGTAGAAGGCGATACCCCAGCCATCTTCGTGGGGGCCGGTGTCGCCACCCCTGCGCATGAGCCCGGCGAAGCTAAAACAAATATCCGTTGGCACACTGGCGCTCATACCGAGGAGTTCACACATTGTCGACTATCTGCCTCTGCTGTTGCGCCGGCTAATACGCCGGGGCTATTAAGGGGTTTTTTTCAAATGTGATCTGGCACAGATTTACTCCGGCTGTGTTGTCCATTTCACCGTGAGTGATTGTATACTCTGCGGCAAGTGTTGAGAGGGGATCCCCGTGGAAAATATATTGATTGTCGTCAGCGATGCACAGTTACTCGTAGCCTTGAGCGATTGTTGCCGGGGAGAGGGTTTTACGCCCCACGGTTTAACCCATGGTTCTTATGTACTGCCGTGGGTAGGGGAGCGCGAACCCTGCGCTATCATTGTTGACACGGGGGCCGATGGTGTTGCGGGTATTACCCTGTGTCGTGAGATTGCCACAATCTCCAGCGCCCCGCTATTTGTGCTGACACAAAGTGATGGCGAAACGGATCAAATGAAGACCGAGGGCCTGGGGGTAAAGGCTTTTTTTAGTAAGCCCCTAAAGCCGGCGACAGCGTTCAGCCAGATCAAATCTTTGCTGTCTTCGTAGCTCGCTGGATGCGCTAAGGGCGCTATTTTTTATCGTGCTCGTCGGGTTCATTTCCGGTATTTAAGCCGTCAATCTTTTCTTCTAATCGAGTGAGTTGTTGTTCTATAGCGCTTAAACGCTTGTGCACACCTTCTTCCGAGCTGATGATTTTTTCTTCTCTTTGACTAATAAAAAACGAGGTAAAGCTGGCGGTCAGTGCCGCAAAAAGGCCGAGCCCGAGAAATATAATAATACTCGCAAACGCTCTACCGGCATGGGATTGCGGTACTACATCGCCGTAGCCCACCGTGGTAATGGTGACCCAGGCCCACCAGATGCCCTCCAGGGGGCCGTCGACGCCGGGATCGAGTGCCGACATCAAAATGCCGGCCATCACAATGACAATCAATGAGGCAAGGCCGGTTGCGGCCAGTTCGTTGCGCGAGAGCATCTTCTTCACCCTGCCGCCAATATGCATCAGCAGGGCGAAGACGATAACTAGGCGCAATAGACGCAGTGCCCCCAGGTGGGTGGGCCAGCCCAATAACATGGGAATGCCGGTGACAATAATGATTAGGTTGAGCCAGTTGTTACGTAAATACAGTCGCCTGTTATTAACCAGAAAAGTGAGCACGACTGTTTCAACAATAAAGAAGCCCCACAGGTAGATATCGTAGATGTTGTGAGATGTTGTTGCGCGCTCATTTATCCAGTTGAGCAATATCCACAGCGAGGCGATTAACATGGGTATTTCTAGCACAATACCCATGCGCCGTGCGGCGAGGCTCTCTTCTCTGTCAACGCCCGCGGCACCGATAATGCGGGCAAAATTATAAACTTTAGGTGTATCAGCCATCGTCGTAAGCGGCCAGCGCAAAATTAAATCTTAGCACAGGCATTGCCAAACTAATGCCTGAGAACTTGCTCGATTGATGGTAGAGAGTAAAGGAAGGTTTGATTAGCTCTGCCAAGCGGTGCGACAATGTTGAAAACCTTTTTTTGGTGGGAATGTGACAACAACAAGTACAGACAGAATACGGCTGAAAAAGCAGCGCTTCCTTGAACGTGAGCAATTGATTAAAGATACCACCCTGGGTCTGTTGATTCGCGATGGCGTCGAAAAGGTCACCGTGTCAGCCATCGCCACCGAGGCGGGCATTGGTAAAGGCACTGTGTACAAGCACTTTCAAAGTAAAGCTGAAATCATGATGCGCATCGTCTCTGACTACGAGCAGATGCTGGTGAGCAATGTCAATGAGGGCATAAAGGCGACGGAAAATGGCGATCCGGGAGCGGCAGCAAAAGCCTATTTTGACTCTCGCCTGGCCAATCCGGCACTGGATCGCCTGGTGCAGCAGCTCGAATTTCGCCTTGAAGCCGACGAGTCAGTGGCGATCGAAATGGAGCGCCTGCATAAAATTCGTCACTCGATGGTCGAGACCCTGAATAACATGGTCTCTAAATTAATCGAGCGCGGCCTGCTGGAAGACGTTCCGCCTCACTACCACTATCTGGCCTGTTGGGCACTGGCCCAGGGCGCGGTTGATGTCTGCTTCAATCAGGGCTTTGCCGATCAGTTTGATGATAAGGAAAAGCTACTCAACTTTATTGCCAATATCGGGGTGACCATGGGCAACCGTGGCCAGTTTCGCGAACATTAATGTCCGATAACTCCCTGGATGACTGGTATCACGAGCTGCAAGAAGGCCAGTTAGCTGAGCGCGGCCTGCCCCCCGTAGAAAAATGGCATCCGCCCCTCCTGGGCGATATCGATATTCGCATTACCCGCAAGGGCGAGTGGTTTCACGAGGGTAGTGAAATTAAGCGCCAGCCCCTGGTGAAGCTCTTTTCCAGTATTCTCAAGCGCGAAAACGACGACTATTTTCTGGTGACACCCGAAGAAAAATGGCGCATTCAGGTCGAAGACGTGCCCTTTTTTATCACGCAACTGCGGGTTGAACACCGGGGCAAAGAGCAGGCTCTGGTGTTTACTAGCGCCACGGATGACCTTGTCATTGCCGATGCGGAACATGTGCTCAGGGTGGTGGTCGATGCCGACAGTGGTGAGCCTTCGCCCTATTTATTACTGCGTGGCGACATGGAGGGCTTGCTCAGTCGCAGTGTGTATTATCAGCTGGCCGATATTAGCGAAGCGCGAACGGTGGACGGTGTCGACGTGTTTGGTGTCAGTAGTATGGGCTGTTTTTTCCCACTGTATTAAGGCCCGTACAGACGCTGGTAAAACGCCTTGCCGAGTAATGATAAGCAGGGCCAGGTGAGTTCCTAAGAATAAAAATAAGCGGTAGTGTCTGTGAAAAGTTCTTTTTCCTTTTACCTTCTTCAATTTTCTACAGGGCTAATTTTGTCGCTGTGCAGTCTGCTTTGCTGGTCTGTGGAGCGCGACACCAGCAGTTTATTGCGTGACTATATTCGTCTCGACACCACTAATCCGCCGGGTAATGAAGCCCTGGGCGCGGCATTCTTTGCTGAGATTTTTGCCGCTCACGGTATCGAGCATGAAGTGATTGAGCTCGCCCCCGGTCGGGCCAATATCTGGGCGCGCCTGCCCGGTGGCGAGCAACCCGCCTTGTTGCTACTTCACCACATGGATGTCGTGCCTGCAGATCCTTCCCGTTGGCAAATCCCTCCTTTTGATGCTCTTGTTGATGAGACTTATCTCCACGGGCGCGGTGCGCTAGATAATAAGTCACTGGGTATCTTTCAGCTGCAGGCGATGCTGGCACTGCAGGCGCAGGGCAAGCCCTTAAACCGTGATCTGATTTTTCTCGCCACGGCGGATGAAGAGGCCGGTGGTCAATACGGTGTCGGCGGGTTGCTGGAGCAGCGCCCTGAGTTGTTCGAGGGCATTGGCGCTGTGCTCAACGAAGGGGGCAAGGGAGATGCGCGGGGTGGCAAGATCACCTTTGGCATTGAAGTGACGCAAAAGCTACCGTTGTGGCTGAGAATTAGCGCCAGCGGTGAGCCGGGTCATGGTGCGATACCGCGTGGTGACAGCGCCAGCAAGCGACTGATTCGTGCGCTGGCCAAGCTGGAGCAATTTGAGTTCCAGCCCCAGCTCTTGCCGGGCGTCAGTACCTACTTTAATAAACTGGCTGAGGACTTTCCCTCGCCCTGGAATAAGCGCCTGTCACAGGCAGAGGCGCTGATTAATTCACCTCAGCACATGGCCGAGCTGCGTGAGTTCGACCATCGTCTGCACGCGCAATTGCGTAGCACCTGTGCCATTACCCGTTTACAGGCCAGTGACAAGATTAATGTGGTGGCGGCTGAGTCCTGGGCTGAAATTGATTGTCGCCTGCTGCCCAATCACAAACCGCAGCAGGCTCTGGAAAGTCTACAAGCTGCCCTTGATGACGAAAGTTTGGAGATCAGCCCTTTGCTGTCTTTCGAACCGGGTATATCGTCGCAAGACAATTTCCTTTATCAAGGTATTAAGCACAGTCTGGCTGAACGTTATCCAGCGGCTACGATTGTGCCGCGCATGGCGGCGGGCTTTACGGATAGTCACTTTTTTCGGGAAAGAGGCATCCCGGCCTATGGTTTTATACCCGTTATTTTAGATGCAGAGCAGGCCAGTGGCATTCACGGCGACAATGAAAAAATCTCGCTGGCGAACCTGCGTTTTGGCCGTGAGTTTATGCAGCAGCTGGTCGAGCAGATTTGTATTGGGGAAGCGGGGCCCTAAAACGGGTTTTGTTACCAGGCCCGTACCGGTATGTCTCCGTACAGGCCTGGCGATATGAATGAAGGTGTTTACGGTTCGGAGAGTGTCGCGATGGCCGCCAGTGCCTCGGGATCTTTGGCTTTAATCTTATTGGCGATGTGATGCTGAAAGAAATAGCGGAACTCGGCATCGGCATCCGCCGCGTAAAGGCTGGAATCACCGGGTAGCACCGGGGTTGTCTCCACCTTTTTTTCATCGGCAACCAGGGCGTGAATCTCACCGTTATTGAGCAATTGCCAGCTAATCACTTCTTTTAAGTGCAGGGTTTTAAAACCGTCATTGGAGAATACCGCGTGGGTGCCAATGCTATCGGGTATTTCCTGCACCACGTCGTCGGCGTGCTCGTAGTTGCACTCGTAGTACTCGGCGGCCATTTCCAGTTCTAGCGCCTTGTGCAGGGGGGCATCGTGGAAGAGCTCTTCGGTACCGGGGTCGTAGTAGCCCTCCCATTTGCCGTCCAGTGGATCGCTAATATCGGGGCAGGGGGTGATGTTGTTGAGCCAGGGCACCAGGCCGACGATATCGCCATCCTCTCGCAGTCCCCAGCAAAGTATTTTAATGCTGAAGCTGGTATCGGGGTGGGCACTATTGGTGTAGAGCATTTCCAGGCCGTCGAGCTCGGGTGCCAGGCGAATAAACTGTGAATTAAGCGTGGGTGACCAGGTTTGGCCGGTGAAGATGTTCACAACATTGTCGCTGTTGTGCTCGGGTACGGTGATCGTCATAACGTACTCCTCATGATGGGCTAAAAGCCGAATCAGTCTGGTAGAAGTGCCAGCCGACGCTACATACACTACCTTTCAATGATTAAATGCACAATACCTTGTGTCGTGGCCTGGATTGGGCGCTTACCCGGCCAGCCCACGGGTAAACATCTCGGCCATTTCGTCGGCCACCTCGCGCGTGGTCATTTCGCCATCGACCTGATACCACTTGGTCATCCAGTTTATGGCCCCAAAAATAGTGAAGGCGGTGATCTTGGGGTTGCAGGCACGGATGGATTTGTCGTCGATGCCGCTGTTAATAATGTCGCGCATCGCCGCATCGAGCTGCTGATAAAGTGGGTCGATCTGTTGCAGGTACTTATCCGACAGCGGGTCGGGGCCGGGGCGGGAGAGGCAGCGGCCGAATTCGTCATCGAAAATAGAGGTGAATAAATAGATAAAGCGGCCCAGTTTTTTCAGCCCGCTGAGCTCGGTATTTTGTATGGTGGCGGTTTGCTCGAGCATTTGGGTAATGGCGGTGAGCAGGCATTGAAAGAGGATGTCTTCCTTGTTTTCAATGTAGTAATACAGGGTCGGTTTGGTGACCTGCAGTTCCTGGGCCAGATCGTTGAGGGAGGTCTCGCGGAAACCATTTTGATTAAACAGGCGAGCGGCGGTTTTGAGAATGGCGGTGCGTTTGAGCTCGTGCTGCACGTCTTTACTCTGGATGGTTTTACCCCAGCGTGTCTTATTTCCTTTGCTCATTTTTTATTGTCGATCGCTTGTTGGTGAAGACTGAGTGTATCTTATTGCCGTCTGTAATCCAATTCTCAGTAACCCTGCATACCAATGGGTAAGCACCTTGTCATAGTTTTGTAATATTTTTATAAAACAGTATCTTGCATCTATTTGTTAAGGCTATTTATCTGAAGCCGGCAGGTGCTTTAAAAAGGGCGTTTCGAGAAGGTCGGTGGTTTGAACCGTAGCCCTATTGTCCTGCAGAGAAAAAGCTGGCCTGAAGAGTGCTGTCTTCAGGCCAGCTTCACTGATGTGTTTAGTTGATGAGTACCTTAGCCTACGTTGCCCAGTGCCTGTTCAACATCGGCAATAATATCGTCGATATGTTCAATCCCCACCGAGATACGCACCAGATCTTCGCTGACACCGGCTTTGGCGAGCTCATCGCTGTTCAATTGGCGGTGGGTGGTTGAGGCCGGGTGGCAGGCCAGTGACTTGGCATCACCAATATTCACCAGCCGCAGTATCATTTGCAGGGCATCGATAAACTGGCCCCCGGTCTTAGCGCCACCTTTGATACCAAAGCTGAGGATGCCCGAGGCGCGACCGTTACAAATTTTCTCACAGGCGTCGCGGTAGGGGCTGTCGTCGAGGGCGGCGTAGTTTACCCAGCTGACCTTGTCGTGCTGACGCAGATAGTTGGCCAGCGCGAGGGCATTCTCACAGTGCCTGTCCATTCTCAGACCGAGGGTTTCCAGCCCCTGCAGAATTTGAAAGGAGTTTTGCGGTGAAATGGCCGCGCCGGTATTGCGCAGGGGCACCACACGGCAGCGGCCAATGTAGGCCGCTGGGCCAAAGGCTTCGGTATATACCACGCCGTGATAGGAGGGATCGGGTTCGTTGAGCACGGCAAAGCGCTCTTTGTTTTTCACCCAGTCAAACTTGCCGGAATCGATAATCACCCCGCCAATTGAAGTGCCATGGCCGCCAATGTACTTGGTCAGCGAATGGATGATGATATCGGCACCGTGCTCGAAGGCGCGGCAGAGGTAGGGCGTGGCCACGGTGTTGTCGACAATCAAGGGTACGCCGTGGCGATGGGCAATCTCGGCCAGCCGTTCGATGTCGACAATATTACCCGCCGGGTTGCCGATGGACTCGCAGAAGACCGCCCGTGTTCTAGCGTCAATTTGTGCTTCAAAGCCGGCGTAATCATCGTGGGACACCATCCGCGCCTCGATGCCCTGGCGGGGAAAGGTATGGGCAAACAGGTTGTAGGTGCCGCCGTAGAGTTGGCTGGTGCTGACGATATTGTCACCGACCTCGCAAATACACTGCAGGGCATAGGTAATCGCCGCCATCCCCGAGGCCACCGCCAGCGCACCAATGCCACCCTCCATTGCGGCCAGGCGTTGCTCGAGTACGGCGGTGGTGGGATTCATAATGCGGGTGTAGATATTGCCGGGCACTTTTAGATCGAAGAGGTCGGCCCCGTGCTGGGTGTCATCGAAGGTATAGGACGTGGTCTGGTAAATCGGCACGGCGGCCGCCTTGGTGGTGGCTTCCGCTTCGTAGCCGTGGTGCAGGGCGATGGAGTCGAGTTTCATGAGTGAGGTTTCCAGTTGAGGGTCGAGGTTTTGTTGCTGTGAGCTCTATTATCTTTATCTTGTTGGCGCGATGGCGCTGTAAATCTCTATATCGCCCTCGAGATATTGCACGGCCTGCCCCGAGATGACGACGGCATCGGCCTCCACGCGACAGTGCAAAATACCACCGCGCTGCGAAGCCTGATAGGCCACGAGCTGAGTTTTGTTGAGTCGCTCTGCCCAGAAGGGTGCCAGCCCGCTGTGAATAGAACCGGTGACGGGGTCTTCATCGCCGCCGGTGGCGGGCCAGAAGTAGCGAGAAATAAAGTCGTATTCACTGGCTGCTGCGCTGACCACCACATCGTAGGGAGCCAGTGTCTTCAGTGCTTCCAGTCTGGGTTTGAGGGCGTGGATATCGGCTTCATTGGCGTATATGGCAAAGTAGGCCTGGCGATTGATGAGTACTTCGTTGGGTGCTATTGATAAGCCCTCCAGCAGGGCTGCGGGTATCTCGCTGAGGGCTTGCGGCATGTGCAGGGGAAAGGTCATGGCGATAAAACCATCGGCTTCCCGTCGCGCTTTCAAGGTGCCCACGGCTGCAGCGTAAAATTCAATTTCCTTCAAGGCCTGGTTTTGCTTGAACAGAACATAGGCGCTGGCCAGGGTGGCATGGCCACAGAAGTCGATTTCGCTGAGAGGAGAAAACCAGCGAATGTGGTAGGTATTGACGCCAGTGTGTTTGACAAAGGCCGTTTCCGAAAGGTTGTTCTCGGTGGCAATGGCCTGCATGAGCTCAGTACTTAACCATTCATCGAGAAAAATAACACCCGCATAGTTACCCTTAAACAGGGTGTCGGTGAAGGCATTAATATGGTGGAGCCTGAGTTTCATTGGGCGTGACTTCCTTTAATAAATTTGTACTGTAGTAGCACGGCTTTACCAGAGAGCAGTCCGGGCTCCCTGGGCGGCTAGTTATCTTCCCGTAAAAAGGGTTACTGCGGTGTGATTTTATAAATTGCCGTATTTAAATCCGAGGTGACATAAATATTGCCGGCGCTAGAAACCACGACCCCGGTTTGAATGTACCCCGGCGGGGTGCCTTGCGCAGGGGCGAGGCCGATGGCGAGGTTGCGGGCGACTTCGCTGATCTCGCCGCTATTGGGGTCGATACGCACAATGCGTTGTTTGCCGACTTCGGCCAGCACAATACTGCCATCGGCGGCGACATCAAAGCCCTCGGGGCGATCGAGTCCTGTGGCGATAATGTCGATATCACCGTCGTCGTCGATTTCCAGCACTTGGCCATTGAGCACATCAGTCGCGTAGACGCTGTCATCGTCAGAACCCTGGCGTAGGGCGGCGATGCCGGGCAGCTCGTCGACCAGCACCTCTCGGCCACCGTCTGTGGAGACTTTAAGAATCGACCCGGTGCCGTGTTCGGCAACCAGCAGGGTGCCGTCCGCTAATTCGAGGGCGTCGACCGGTTGCTGAAAATTGTGGTGCACGGCGAGGCTTTGGTGGCTGTTGCGATCGAGTATTTCGACGCCGCTGGTAAACCAGCTGGTAACAACAACCCGTTCGCCCTGAATATTCACCGACATCGGTAACTCAAAGTGATCCCGCAGGCCGCGTTTAATAGGTGTTATTTCGCCACTGCTGCCATCAATCGCACTGTAGGTAAAGAGGTTGCCCAGCACTAGGGTTTCTTTGCCATTTTCTTCGATCAGATCGAGGCCGCCGGGTACGGACAGTTCGCTGCTGACCACGGTGCGCGCTGCCCCGGTGCGGGTGTTGATTTTGATCAGCGCATTGTCGTTCATATTGGTGATGTAGAGTTCATCGCGGCTGTTCAGAGCGAGGTTGTCGATACCGGGTTCAACGGTGGCGACCAGGGTTTTCTCGCCGGTCTTGATATCGACCCGCAATAGGCGGCCCAAAGCGGTATCGGCTACGTAGAGATTGTCATTACTGTCGAGATTCACGGCGACCGGGATTTTGAAGCCGCTGGCCAGGGTGGTCATTGCGCCGCTGTCGACATCGACCCGCACTACCTTGCCTTTGTAGAGCAGGGGACCGTAGAGGTAGCCGTCTTTATCGAAATCAAAGCCATTGAGGTGGCCCATATCCTCGATCACTTTACGCGGTGGCTTGTGACCGTATAGGTCGAGTTCCCACAGGGCATCACCCCACAATACCTGGGTGACAAAGAGGCGGCCGGAGGGGCTGAAGGCTATCGAGTTAATGCCCGGCAGATTGTCGGCGACGACAAAAACTTCGCCGTTGGGGCGACGGGCGTGTACCTGGCCGGTGAGTATGGATGTCCACACCAGCGTGCCGTCGGGACCGAATTCCAGATCATCGGCCATGCCCTGAGGTGGGCCGACAAATACGGTCGACTCGCCAGTCAGGGTGTCGATTTTGTGGATGCTCTGGCCCATCACGCTGCCGGCGTAGAGGTTGTCGTCCTTGTCAAAAGTAATGCCGTGAATACTGAGGAAGTCTGAGCCGGGCACCAGGTATTGCACCAGGTAGGGGTCTTTGGTGCCGTTGGCTTCAAGCAAGCCCTTGCTAGTTTCTGTGTCGCCGCCACAACCGCTGAGTGCCAGCGTGACAAGCAGGGGGGAGAATATTGTCTTTAACTGTATTTTGTACTTCATGACTAGTCCGTAAGTTATTGTTTTAATTTATAGTTTGTTTGTGTTTTTTAGTCTTAAATAAGTGGCTGACGCTATTTGGCACTGCTGAAGAGGCCTGGTTTATCGCCTGATTAATCCAGTCAGTCGAGCCTGTTAGCTTCCGCAGGCTATATCCGGCATATTTCAGTAAATCACTTTAAGTTAGTATTATAATTGCTTGATTATTCTTGCAATAATTGGATTATCCGTGAGGAAGTCCCACTAGCTGTCGCGCCATGACAACCCGCTGTATTTGCCCGGTGCCCTCGACAATATCCATGGCTTTAACATCGCGAAATAGTTTTTCAATCAGGTGGTCGCCGCGCCCGCCGACCATGCCCAGCAGCTCCATGCCCAGGCTGGTGGCCTCAAAAGCAGCGGTGGGTGCGACGGCTTTGGACATCGACGCCTCGACAATATTCGCTAGCTGGTGGTCGGCCAGCCATGCCGCTTTTAGACACAACAAACGCGCGGCGCGCAGTTTGCGAGTGACCCGTTCGAGCCGGTCGCGAATGCGCGGGTCGTCGAGCATTTGATTGTCTCGGGCGAAGGCCAGGGATTCATCCAGTGCCGAGCGACCGATGCCGACCGCCATCGCGGCGATCAGTGGCCGGGTGGCATTAAACGTTGCCATCGCCCCTTTAAAGCCGGCGCGGCTTTCGTAATAGGCCTCACCACCGAGCAGGTTTTCACCGGGTACACGGCATTCCTCCAGCCGGAAGGAGGTGGACTCGTAGGCCTTGAGGCCCATTTTTTTTTCGATATGAAAGTCCTGTAAACCGGGCATACCCCGTTCCACTAAAAAGGCGCGATGTCCGCCGCGACCCAGTGAGGGGTCGACCGTCGCCCAAACGAGAATAAAGTCGGAGCGGCTGGAGTTGCCCGAAAAGGACTTGTTGCCGATCAGAACCCAGTTGTCGCCGTCCTTAATGGCGCGAGTTTGGATACCGGCGACATCGGAGCCCGCAGCGGGCTCGGTCATGGCGAAGGCGCCCCAGCGGGGTTTGTCGAGTTTGATAAAAGGGCTCAGGTAGCGCTCTTTTTGATCTTCTGTGCCCATGGACAAAATAGCCCCTTCACCCAGCCCCGGCCCGGGTGCGGATACGGCGACGCCACGGTCCCAGTAAGACATTTGTTCTGATAGCAGTAAGCTGGCGCGTGAGCGGCCCATTCTTTTGGTCTTGCTTCTATCACTGCTTTTCTTCGCCGAGTCAGCCGGACCTTTGCGGCCTTTATAGCGCGTGCGGCCATAACCCATGCCGACCAGCTTTTCAAAGTAGGGGTGGTCGGGGGGGGTGGGGCGACCGAGTTGGTCGGCCTCTATACCCAGGGGGCGAACGTGCTCGCGGCCTAGTTCGCTCAACTTTTCGATGCGCTCTTGTGTGGCGCTATCAATTGAAAAATCCATGCTTAATTCCTGCTTTGCTCGCCGGGCCTGTGGTGTGCTGCCCTGCTTTTACACAACTGTTTAATCGTTCATTTTTTATTGTTTGGACTACTCTGCCAGGGCGAGTGCTGAAAGCTCCACCGTCGAGTCGAGCTCGCAAAGTGCCTGGCCGGCAATTTCTTTAGCTAGGTCAATACCGCCCGCCAGCAAGCCGAGAGTGCGGGCTTCGCGCATGTATTTTTCTAGTGGCAGGTCTTGCATAAAACCCTGGCCACCGAAAATTTGCAGAGCGTTGGGGGTGACGAACAGAGCGCTTTCGATGGCTTCGACAAAGGCTGTCGCGGCCGCTTCTTCAAAGGCTTGGCCCGCATCGGCGCGGCAGGCGGCATCCTGTACCAGCAGGCGGCTGCTATCGACGGCGGTGCGCATATCGACAATCAAAAAGGCCAGGGCCTGGTGGTGGGCGATGGGCTTACCGAAGGCGACGCGCTCCATGGCGTATTCGCGGGAGGTATCGGCGGCGACGCGAGAGACGCCCACTAATAGCGCGGCGATATAGAGCTGCCACTTTGCCAGTGCGCGAGCGGCGGCAGCGGGTTTGTCCCAGCGTTCGATGATGGGCGCATTATTCAAAACGACTTCCGCGGCACCGGCTGCACGCAGGCCGCTACCTTTGAGGGGCGTGAAGGCAAAACCGCTATCGACGACGGAGGCTCCCTGTCTATCGAGAATAATCAGTAAGTCAGCATCGGAGCAGGGTAGCCAGGGGACGGTGCCGTTGTACTGGTCGCCGGTGCGCTGCAGGCTATGCTGCTTCTGCGGTTTGCCGTCATCCCAGATTAGCGCAATGCGGGCGGCGGGATTATCGAGGCGTGGCAATATAATGTTTTCCAGCGCATTGTCGCCACCGAGTTCGGCAATCGCATAAAGGGCTGGGCCAATGCCGTCGAGCGCCAGGGCGGCACCGGGGTCGCCATGGCCAAGCTCTTCAAGCACCGCACACTTGGCGCGACTGCCCAGACCCGCGCCACCGAGTGTTTCGGGTAACTCCATGGCACCCAGTCCAAGTGCTGCATAGCTATTGAGTACTGCCTCTGGCAGGGCTTTGTCAGCTTCGAAGTCGCGGTATTGTTGGCTGAGAATGTCGCTGGCAAAGCGCTGCACCATATCGACAATCAGGGTGATATCTTCGCCGGGGTCGAGTTCAAACATGGTTTGCTCCGAGAATCGGACAGCGAAACTGCACGGCGGCAGTTTCGCGACTTATTACTTTATTATTTATTGTTAAACACGGGCTCGCGGCGTTCTGCCGTGGCTTTAATGCCCTCGGCAGAATCGGCGGTTTGTATTAGCCACTCCTGCTCGTCCAGTTCGTGGTCGGTGGCGGCGCGTACGCGATCGGCCAGGCCGCGACGCACGGTGGCGCGAATAGACTGCACGGCGAGGGGTGCGGAGCCGGCTATTTCACTGGCCAGTTCAGTTGCTACTTTCAGTACTTGATCCTGCGGCACGATCTGGTCGGCCATGCCCCATTCAATCGCCTGCTCGCCTTTGATTCTACGTCCGGTGTAAAACATTAAGTGGGCATTTTGCTGGCCAATGAGTGCCGGCAGGGTGTGAGACAGGCCAAAGCCGGGGTGGAAACCGAGGCGTGAAAAGTTGGCGGCAAAGCGTGCCTCGGGGCAGGTGACGCGGAAGTCGCCGACCAGCGCCAGCCCCAGGCCGCCACCGATGGCTGCGCCCTGCACCGCGCACACCACGGGTTTTTTGTTGCCAAATAGACGCACGGCTTCCCCGTAGAGGCGGCCCGAGCGGCGTCGAAAGGCACTCTCCTCGGATTTGCTCTCTTCTTCCTCTCGATTAATAGCATCGCCACCACCGAAGTTGGCGCCGGCGCAGAAGGCTTTGCCCTCGGCGGCGAGCACAATAGCGCGGCAGTCATCGAGTTTGTCGAGGTCGTCAAAAGCATCGGCGATGGCGCAAATCAGGTTGTAGTCAAAGTAATTAAATGGCGCTCGTTGAATGGTAACGGTTGCGACATGTCGTTCCAGAGTGACCTGTATATCTTCATATTTGCCGATAGCAGACATTGATTATTCCTCCGTTGATAAGTGAGTGGGGTAGCGCTCTTTAATAAGTAGCGGTGGGATTCAGGTGCATGTGTACGTGTTGAATCGCGGTCTTTAGATGTATTTAAGGTGCCGTATTCGGGTTTTATTAATGACTTAATTTAACCCGGTGGCGAGGATATGGGAAGTATTGCTTTGCAGAGGCTGTATTTTAAGAGCTCGCTGAGCTTGCTTGGATAGACTTGGGTGCTGGTTCTTATGTCTGATCTTGAAAAGAAACACCTCCGCCACTGACTGTGCTAGCCAGCAAGTGGCGAGGGGGTTTTAAGGTCTGCTCTGTTTTAGTCTTTCTTGGTGAAGGTTAGGGTGTTTTCTGCAACGGCCAGGTCACATTTGATTTGAGCGGCCATTTTGCGCGCCACGGACATATAAATAATCCGGTCTTCTTCATCTACGTCATGGCAAAAATTTTCCCGTACGTAAACCAGTGACTCGCCCTTGGGTAGAGTTTCGATTTCGTGATAAAGGTTAGTGCTCGACATTATTAACTCCCGAATTATTCTTTCTTTAATGTAGAGTAAATAAAAGGCGTGTCGTCAACGCCTGTTCTTAAAGGTTGAACAGCTTTTTACACCTGCTCTATCAAGCTAGGGCAAGATTGTAATTCTGTCAAGAAAATAAGAAAATCAATGTCTTTCTATGTTGGTTATAATTTTTTACAGTCATAAATAGATGTTTTTAGCACAAATATTTTGTGTAGTATTCATTGTCGTTAAACTAAAAATAATTAATAACTCGGTCGAGGCTGTCGCTTCTGGCGCTAAGTTTTGGTCTATGTTTCTGAGGCGCTAAATGTCAGTCAATGGGCTTAATAAACAATTACTTTTTAAAAATGCGCGATTAATCGATGGTGTGTCTGAGCAGCCACTTAATGGCGTATCGATACTGCTTGAAGGTGAGCGTATTACGCAGGTTGTACAGGGCGATATTGCGGTGCCGGAGGGTGTTGAAATCATCGACCTTAGCGGCAAAACAGTAATGCCGGGACTGATCGATACTCATGTGCATACGGTAATGATGGATAGTGAATGTCTGCCCCTGTTTTTAGCGGCGGGGGTGACCACGGCGCGGGATGTCGGTGGTCGGCTCGATCTGGTATTAAAGAATCGCGATGATCTCAATAGCGGCAAAAGGCTGGGACCGCGACTCTTCGTTTGCGGGCCTTTGCTCGATGGGCCAGGTGCCAGTTTTGAAAACCCCAGCTTCACTATCATGCTCGATGCCGTGCAATCCGTTGAGGAGGTGCCGAGTAAAATCGGGGATTTATTGAGTGCCGGTGTCGATGGCATTAAATGCTATTTCACCATGACGCCGGATATTGTACGCGCAGTGATCGACTACGTTGATAAGCGCGTGCCGGTGACAGGTCACCTGGGTTACTGCTCGTCAATGGAGGCGATTGAGGCCGGCATTGATGGTCTCGAGCACGTCTGGATTTCCCCCTACAACGATATCTGTGCGCTGAACATGCGCTTCGGTAAAGATGCCAGCATGCTCGATGCATCTTTCTGGAGTGACACCATGGCCGGTTGGGAGCAGGCCGACCTGCAGGGTGACAGGGCGCGTAAATGGATTGACGCCATGGTTGAAAAGCAAGTGCATATGGGCACCACTCTCGATCTGTTGTGGACGGCTAAGGCTGGGCTTGAGGCTTCCCTGAAAGATCCCGATCGTCGTTTGATTACCCCTGAAGGCTTAAAACGACAGGGTAAGATGAAAAAGTTTTTAGGTGATCGCCCCGACTGGGATATCCACCCGGGTTTTTACGACACCGGAGCCGGCAGTCTCGCGCTGGAAAAACAGCAACAAATCACCCGTATGTTGCACGAGTGCGGTGGACGTGTCGTCGGTGGCACCGATTGCGGCGCGCTATCGTATCCACCACCGGGCTTTGCCCTGTTGCGCGAAATCGAATTGCTGGCCGAGGCCATTGGCAATATGGCGGCCCTGCGGGCGGTGACCTCGGTGGCGGCCCATTACCTGCGTGCCGATGAAGATATTGGCGTTATCGCACCGGGGCGTTATGCGGATTTTCTGGTGCTGAGGGGTGATCCTTTAAAAGATGTGAAGGACTTGCGCACCCTGGAAACGACTTATCGCGGCGGTATCGCCTATAATCCCCAACAACTAATTGCCGATGCCCCCCAGCACGAGCCCGATGGTTTGGATTAAAGCTTAACTTGCAGCGCCTGTTTTACGCAGGCTCTTAAAGATAGAGCGCTAAGGGCAGGGTGGCATCTACCACCGTTTATACCTAGACAGGAGTAGTGAAGTGAGCGCAGGAAAAAGATTGCCGGGCACACCGGAACCGATGCACCGCTGGCCTGGTGCCGATGGTGTCACCATTGCCGGTGACTCGTGGGGCGACCCCAAGGGGCCGCTAATATTGTTGCAGCACGGTGGTGGTCAAACTCGCCATGCCTGGAAGGGTGCGGGCGAAGCGCTGGGTGCGGCAGGTTATTACGCTGTAGCTTTTGATGCCCGTGGCCACGGTGACTCCGACTGGGCGCCCGATGGCGTCTATGGCATGGATATCATGGTCGAAGATTTAAAGTGTGTCATTGCAGCGCTTGGGGGATCGCGCCCGGTGCTCGTTGGTGCCTCTATGGGTGGTGGTACCAGTTTGGTTGCCACCGGTGAAGATCACATCGATGCCACAGCGCTGGTGATGGTCGATATCGCCCCGCAAATTGAACCCGAGGGGGTCGATAAAATTATGGCCTTTATGAGCCAGAAGCCGGAGGGTTTCAGTTCTTTGCAGGAAGTGGCCGATGCCATCGGTAGCTATCAGCCCCACCGCAAAGCACCGAAAAACCTCGATGGCCTGGCAAAGAATGTACGCGAGGGCGAAGATGGCAAATACCGTTGGCACTGGGATCCTAAGTTTCGCTCGATTCGCCGTGACATGAATAAGCGTAAAGAGCGGCTCGAGGCCTGTACCAGTAACCTGTCGCTGCCGACCTTGTTAGTACGCGGTGGTTTGTCCGATGTGCTTAGCGAAGAGGGTGCCCAGGGTTTCCTCAAGCTTTGCCCTCACAGTGAGTACGTTAATGTCACCGACGCCGGACATATGGTGGCGGGTGATCGCAATGATGTGTTTGGTACGAGTGTGATTGGTTTCCTGTCGCGCACCGTGCCCATTGCCGGTGAGCCGGTACAGCAAGCCCACGAGGTGCATCCTCATCATGAAGGGCCTCCCGGTGATACGGTTGATGTTCCCTGATACAGGGTTTGGCGGAGGTGGGTTTAGCCGTGAGCGCTGAACCCGAAAAAAAAGCGGAGTGTACTCCGCTTTTTTTTGCCTGAATGTAGGTGTTTGAGGCTTGCTAAAAATCTGTTTGTAAGAGTGAGATCGGGAAAAGTACTTTAATTTAGCTATTTTTGTTATCGCGCTTGACAGCTAGGGTCGGTATTCATAGAATGCGCGCCTCTTAAATGATTAGCTTGTTTGAGACTGCCTCGTCCCGTTCGTCTAGAGGCCTAGGACACCGCCCTTTCACGGCGGTAACAGGGGTTCGACTCCCCTACGGGA
>ERZ1027208.142-NODE-142-length-36919-cov-17.344537_pt1 | contig 36919 bp, 32 predicted proteins | sample MGYA00520867_ERZ1027208 | MGnify/ENA primary metagenome ERZ1027208 (study PRJEB33311, sample SAMEA4378413) | marine metagenome | biome: Marine biome; feature: Fjord; material: Water | collected 2014-07-20T08:00:00Z/2014-07-... | depth 75 m ...
CAAAAGTTTATCGCGCGCAAGCGCCCTCACACATGTATTTAGCTTATATTTTTTTGATTACCTTAACGGTGCCAGCTGCCCCTACATTGTTCTTTATTATCCAGCTGGTGTATTACGCACGTCGTGCTAATAACACCCTACAAAATTATGCTCGTAAACCTTTCTAAAGCATTATTGAGGAAGGTAAGTAAATAGCTCTAGTCATTCATTGGTGTTAGCTTGGCAAACGCCGCGACTAGCCACTTAGTTCCGTCAAAATCAAACGACACCTGCACGCGAGTTTGCGGCCCTTGCCCTTCAAGGTCTAGTACCACACCTTCACCAAATTTTTCATGCCATACACGTTGGCCGATATTCAAACCGGTTTCTTCTTTTGCAGCCTGCGTACTAAAGTAGTTGCCTACTGGTTTAGTGATGGTGGCTTTTAATCGTACTTCTTGCAGGTATTCATTGGGAATTTCACGCACAAACCGTGATGGCGAATTAAAGTTCTCTTGGCCATGTAAGCGACGGCTTTCGGCATGTGTAATCACCAGTTTTTCCATGGCTCGTGTGATGCCCACATAACATAGGCGGCGCTCTTCTTCTAAGCGCACAGGGTCATCGGCTGACATTTTATGTGGAAACAGACCTTCTTCTAAGCCCGGTAAAAAGACCAACGGAAATTCCAGACCTTTTGCGCTGTGCAATGTCATCATTTGCACGCTGTCTTCAAATTCGTCTGCTTGCGATGCGCCCGCATCCAGTGCTGCTTGATCTAAAAAGGCAGCCAGAGGGGATGCATATTCAGCGGTTTGTGCTTCGCCGTTTTCGTCGACTATTTGCAATTCTTCTGGGTTAAAGCTTTTAGCGGCTGTGACCAGTTCTTCTAAGTTTTCAATTCGAGCCTGGGCTTTTTCGCCCTTTTCTTTCATGTGGTGCTCAATCAAGCCACTGTGTTGGATCACATGATCTACTTGCTCTTGCAGCTCTATGTTCTGACAAGAGACTTCAAGCTCATCCACTAACACTTCAAACTTTTCTAACGCGGTTAATGCACGAGGGGTTAACAGCTTTTGACGCACACTTTGCTCAAGGGCTTGCCACATAGATGTACCGTGTTCTCGTGCGTATTTACGAATGGTTTCGACGGTTTTTTCACCGATGGCACGGGCCGGTACATTGATGACTCGCTCTAAGCTGGCATCGTCATGTCTGTTTTGCATTAAACGCAAATAGGCCATGGCATTTTTAATTTCTAAACGCTCATAAAATCGCTGGCCGCCGTATATGCGGTATGGCATGCCTGAGCGAATGAACGATTCTTCAATCACTCGAGACTGGGCATTAGAGCGATATAGGATGGCCACGTCTTGATATTTTTTATCTGGGTTTTGTTTTTTCCACTCTTCTACTTGGTCACAAATAAAACGAGATTCGTCTTGTTCATTAAATGCCGAATAAAGTGAGATTTTTTCGCCATCTTCACCTTCGGTCCATAGGTTTTTACCTAAGCGAGACGGGTTATTTCCAATAACAGCATTGGCCGCATTTAGAATATTGGCGGTAGATCGGTAGTTTTGTTCAAGCTTAATTTGCTGTGCACCGGCAAAGTCTTTACTGAATTGCTGTATGTTCTCGATGCGCGCACCACGCCAGCCATAAATAGACTGATCATCATCACCCACAGCCATCACTGGAATCACGTCACCGGCTAGTACTCTTAGCCAAGCATATTGCACGGCGTTGGTGTCTTGAAACTCGTCTACAAGAATGTTGCGGAATCGATGCTGGTACTGTTTTAATACTTCTGGGCTGTTTAACCACAACTCGTGAGCACGTAATAATAATTCAGCAAAATCCACTAAACCGGCACGCTGGCACGCTTCTTCGTAGGCGCCATAGATGGTCACCATAGTTTGCGCCCATTGATCGTTATAAGGCTGAATATGATGCGGCCTTAAGCCTTCATCTTTTTGAGAGTTGATGTAACTTTGGGCCTGTTTAGGCTGGTAGGTTTCGGCATCAATGTTCATGGATTTAACAATGCGCTTAATCAGTCGAAGCTGGTCATCGCTGTCCATTACTTGAAAGTTTTCAGCCAACTTAGCTTGTTGCCAGTGGGTTCTTAATAAACGGTGAGCCAAGGAGTGAAAGGTGCCGATCCACAAATGTCGAGAGCTGATGCCTGTTAGCTCTTCAACTCGGCTGCGCATTTCTTTAGCCGCTTTATTGGTAAAGGTCACCGCCAAGATAGACCCTGGGCTAATGCGCTCGATCTGCATTAACCATGCGATACGGTGAACCAATACTCGTGTTTTACCCGAACCTGCGCCTGCTAAAACAAGTTGGTTGCTAAGCGGTGCGGCAACGGCATCACGTTGCGGGGCGTTCAGCCCATCTAATAAATCGGTTACGTCCATACAGAAAAGCTCTGGCTCACTGGTTATGCTTGCCGTAACAAACATTTATATAAAAGAATAATTGATCGTAGTTTAACAAACCCTATTCATTTATGTGAGTATTTATACAGTAGTTTACCCCTAGCCAACTTTTAGATAGCTGCTTATACGCTTTGTTTTGCTGATTATTGAATCTGTGTGTCATTCACAGAATTTAGTTAGATCATTTGCCATATTCTTTGCGTTATACTTGCGCAAAATCTAATGTAAGTTTCTTCCTGTGCCCAACAAGTCCACGTTTATTTCACAAATACGTCAAGCCATACCCGACATGCGTAAGTCTGAGGTTAAGGTTGCTAAGTACGTATTAGAAAATATGGAAGCGGTTATCCATATGCGCATCGTGGATCTTGCTCAAGAAGCACAAGTAAGCGAACCTACGATTGTTCGGTTTTGCAGAGCCATTGGGTTAAACGGGTTCCAAGCGTTTAAAGTGCAGCTAGCGCAAAGTAATACCAGTATTCATGGCATTGGCCAATTTGCTATTGCGGATGATGACACCAGTGGCGACATCGTTAAGAAGATTTTTGATACCAGCGTGACGCAAATCATGAAGGTAAGAAACTATTTAGACGAACAGCAAATTGCCAATGGGGTTGAAGCCTTAATCAAATCAAAGCGAGTGGAGTTTTACGGTTTTGGTGCTTCTGGCGCGGTTGCCATGGACGCCATGCATAAGTTCTTTCGCTTACAGTTTAGTGCCGTTGCTTATAGCGACCCGCATATGCAAAGTATGTCGGCCGTCACCCTTCAAAAAAATGATGTGGTGGTCGCGGTTAGCCAAAGTGGCCGCACTAAAGATCTACTTCACGCCATGCGCATTGCTAAACAGCAAGGTGCACATGTGATTAGCATTTCGCCACCCAATACCCCTGTTAGCAATTTGGCTGACTTACCCATCTACGTGCACATTAATGAAGACACCGATGTTTTCACTCCTATGACGTCGCGTATTGCCCACCTTTTAGTCATTGATTGCCTTGCAGTGGGTGTGGCTCAGCGCAAAGGCCCTGACTTTGACGAGCACCTAGCCAAGATAAAAGACAGTATTAGCAGTCTACGTCAGTCCGACTCGGACGAATAACTCGTTCTTTTGTCCCATTTGTCCGATCTCAATGCTTTTTTTGATTAAAAATCAAACACTTGCCGCCCTAGCTTGTTGATATTTTTTTCAAAATTGTCATTATGTTATGACCTTGCACAATAAAAATAAGTTTTGCCTAAGCAGAACATCAAAGGGATACATCATGGAAGCAGCAACTGTTGAAAAAACGGGTAGCCGTGAGTTAGTTAATTTTGATACTAACGGTAATGTCATCGTAAGCAAGCATGATGAAAAGTCAGCTAAGCTTGTTGCTCGCAGAGCAATCGAAGCACACCTTGAACGCAAAAAACTCCAACTTGATGATTACTGGGATGAGCTAGAAGATTAATATTGTTTACCGATTATGCTCATAACGAAAAAAACCAGCTATTGCTGGTTTTTTTATGCCTGATGAAATACTTAGCGAACCTTTATTTTAATTGGCTTTTTAAGTTATCCAGCACAGATACACTATCAGGATGAACACCGCGCCATAAGTCAAAACTCACCGCTGCTTGCTCAACTAACATGCCTAAGCCATCGATCAATTTAAATGCATCAAGGGATTGTGCCCAAATTAAAAAGGCCGTCAGTTCTTTGCTGTACATCATGTCGTAAACACTAGTAGCCGAGCCCACACAAGATTCTGGAATCGGTGGTAGCTCTCCATTCAAACTAGCCGATGTACCGTTGATAATGACATCAAACTCACCTTCTAATGCGTCAAATTCACACGCTGAGATGTTGCCTAATTTACTGAACTCGCTAGCCAGTACTTCTGCTTTTGAGTAAGTACGATTGGCCACAATCACGGCTTCTGGGTTTTCATTTAAGATAGGCTGAAGCACACCGCGCACTGCTCCACCAGCCCCTATAACTAATATGCGCTTACCGGAAAGTTCGACCTGATTATTAACCGTTAGATCGCGAACCAAGCCTGCACCATCTGTGTTGTCTCCTAATATGGTGCCATCTTCTAATAGCTTTAGAGTATTCACCGCTTGCGCCGTTTTTGCGCGGGCAGATAAGCTGTCTGCTAACTTATATGCTTCTTCTTTAAATGGGACTGTAATGTTCAGGCCTTTGCCGTTGCCTTTAAAGAAGTCTTTTACTGCAGAGTCAAAGCCATCAATTGGCACCAACATGGCACTGTAAACAAGGTCCATTTTAGCTTGCTCTGCAAATTGAGTATGAATCGCAGGGCTTTTACTATGATGGATTGGATTACCCATTACTGCATATAAATCTGTCACTTTTTTATTTGCCTCCAAGGGCATTTAGCTGTTTAGACCTAACCAGTCTTTATGGGGTAAAAAGTCGGTATAAAGTTTCATTTCTGGTGTGCCTTCTTCAGGCTGCCAGTTGTAATCCCAATGCACAATTGGCGGCAAAGACATTAATATAGATTCTGTACGGCCACCGGTTTGCAATCCAAAGATGGTACCTCGGTCAAATACCAGATTAAATTCCACGTAACGCCCACGACGGTAGCATTGAAATTTACGCTCTTTTTCACCGTATTCAGTGTCTTTTCGTTTCGCCATGATGGGGCGATATGCTTTAACAAAGTGATCACCCACACTCTGCATAAACGCAAAACTCTTTTCAAACCCTTCTTCGTTTAAGTCGTCAAAGAATAAGCCACCAACACCACGAGATTCGTCACGATGCTTTAAATAGAAATAATCATCACACCATTTTTTGTATTTTGGATAAGCGTTTTCACCAAAAGGATCACAGGCGTCTTTGGATGTTTGGTGCCATTGAACAACATCTTCTTCAAACGCGTAATAAGGCGTTAAATCAAAGCCCCCACCGAACCACCATACGGGTTCTTCGCCTTCTTTTTCTGCCACAAAGAAGCGCACATTTGCATGACTAGTGGGCACGTAAGGGTTAGTAGGATGGATAACTAAGCTTACACCCATGGCTTGAAAGCTTCGGCCGGCTAATTCTGGACGACTGGCTGTGGCGCTTGCTGGAAGTTTATCGCCAAAGACATGACTAAAGTTTACACCGCCTTTTTCAATGACATTACCATTGGTTATCACTCGAGTTCGACCACCGCCTAACTGCTCGCCACGGTCCCAATTCTCTTCTGTGAATTGCGCGCCGCCATCTTCTTCTGACAACTGTTGGCAAATGTTGTCTTGGAGGGCTAATAAATACTGTTTTACTGCATCTATGTTAATCATTGTTTAACCTTACCTTTAATTTCTTAGCACACGGCCAGACTGTAGATCGATAATTCGACTGGGCGCGCTTAATCCAACGTCACCTGATAATATGTAATCCACTTCTGTTCCAAATAACATTCTGGCTTGAACAGCGCTTCTTACGGTGGGCTGACCGGCATAATTTGCTGAGGTCGAGACAATCGGCCCAGCAAACTGTTTACATAATTCTTGCACCATTGGGTGCGAACTCACGCGAATGGCAACCGTATCAAAACGGCCATGCACAAAAGGGTTTACCTTACCATTGTGCGGCACCAAATATGTAAACGGACCAGGCCAATTTTTATCCAGTTCAGCTCGTTGAGACTCTGTTAGATCACTTAATAAGAACTCAAATTGATCGATATTCGCTGCTACCAGTATCAAACCTTTATCAGCGTCTCTGCGTTTTATGTCTAAAATGCGATCAAGCGCCTCGCTGTCAGTTGGATCACAGCCTAAGCCCCAAACTGTTTCAGTTGGATACACGATAACACCCGATGTCTGTAGGGCGTGCTTTGCTTTATAAATGGGCCAACGCATGGAGAGTAAATCGCTACCTTTGAAATATTTTACGGCCATATGCGGCAGTAGAATGCGCAAAATACTTGAGCTTATGCAAAGGTGCAAGTAGTGGCTTAGAAGATTTTATGTACGACTATACATTCCCTGTTCCTGCCTGATTAATCCACTGAGCTCTAAGTCCATTAGCATAACGGACAGGTCAGATACGGTGAGGTGCGTTATTCCGATCAATTCATCTAGATTCATGCCATCATAATCAATGGATTTCAGTAACTTAAATTGCTCAGGTGGCATCTCTGGGTATTCACTTTCAAGCTTCGGACTTAATCCCTGCTGGCTAACTTGCGTAGTTGATGACTCACAAATATAACTTAACTCTTGAACTATTTGCTCTGGAAACTCCACTAGGCTGGCCCCCTGGCGAATCAGATAATGACAGCCTGATTTTTGTGGATTACTAATCGGACCCGGTATGGCAAACACTTCTCTATTTTGCTCCAATGCTTGCCTGGCTGTAATCAATGACCCGCTTTTCAGCGTCGCTTCGACAACTAATGTGCCTAAACTTAATCCACTCACAATACGGTTTCTACGGGGAAAGTGCCCAGGTAAACCTTTTGCATGCAAAGGAAACTCACTGATAACCGCTCCTTGCTGAGCAATCTCTTCAGCCAAGCGTTTATGTTGCTTTGGATAAATTTCATTTAACCCTGTGCCTAGAACGGCAATGGTTTTGCCACCCGCTTGCAGCGCCCCTTTATGGGCATAACCATCAATGCCTCGAGCCAGCCCACTTGTTATAACCAAGCCTAGCTCGGTAAGTGACTGAGCAAATTCAAATGCTTGTGATTGCCCCGAAGAAGTTGGGTAGCGACTGCCTACAATGGCAAGTTGCGGAAGCGATAAACTCTCAACCTCTCCCATTACCATTAAGACGGGGGGTGCGGTTGAGATTTGCTTTAACCGCTCAGGGTACACATCATGATCCAATGTAATCAGGTGATTGAGTGGGTTATTTGCCCACTCTAATGCCTCTTCAACTTCTTTAGCGGGCTTACTTAAAGGGTGCGACGTTATGTGCTTGATTGATTTTTTATCCAGCTTAAGTTGCTCTAACTGATCTTTAGAAAGCTCGAATACTTGTTTAGGATTAATATTTTGTTGTTGGAGTTTTTGTATAGTCTTAGGGCCCACATTGGGCGTAAACGCGAGGCATAGCCATGCCAAAAATTGATCGTCCATAAGTCTGCATCCTTGCATACCGATTGAATAATTTTATATGGGGCTTTTTTTAGACAGAACATATGCGCTCTATGCCATCCTTGGCACCGCGCTATTGCTTACACGAATGTAAGTACTAAGAATGTGTATGGAGCCGACATCCTGACCATTCATCCTGAACATATGCGCTCTATGCCATCCCTGATACCGCCCTATTGCTTACACGGATGTAAGTACTAAGAATGTATATGGAACCGACATCCTGACCATTCATCCTGAACATATGCGCTCTATGCCATCCTTGGCACCGCGCTATACCATTCACCCTGAACATAAAAAAAGCCTTTCACTAGAATAGCGAAAGGCTTTTTAGAATACATAAGGCAGAGTACTTATTTTAAAATTGAAGTTTCTGCTAATCGAGTAGCCTAGTTACAGGCCAACCTCTGGGCTACGTACTTCATCGCCGACTGATAACGGACGCAATGCTTTTAACACTAATCCGTAGCTGACTTTATCAAACACTCTGAAAAGCATTAACAGACCCGCACGTTCTGAAGGCAATCGAACTTTGGCACGAGTCACACGATCAATAATGGCTTTACCCGTTTTATAAATGGCCAATACATTACCTTCAACCACTCCATCTCGGCTACCCTGGTTAATAACAACTACATGGTATTGACCAATCTGTGTAACGCCGCCTAATACAGCAATCATTCGTCCATATGCGTCTTCAGGTGGAGCACTGGGTACAAAATTAGCAACTACTTGGCGATCTTCAGATGTTAATAACTTATCGCCAATCATCACTTCTTCGCGAGCATTGGAAAGGGAAAGCGTTGCAACATCGCCATCCCAAGCAGCAACGGATCCAGCACCCACCTCACGAGCCTCTAAACCTAAGATCTCGCTGGTATCAGGATCAACAAAAACCTGTCCTTTTCGGAAGATACCGTAACCCACTTCAGGCTCAGCCTTTCCAAAACCACGAGCGTAAACTTTACCACCACCGCCAGCTAGGATACGACTATCATCCCCAGCCACAACATAAGGTGCTGATTTCAATTGTTTAGATTTAACTATTCGACTGCTTGTCATAAAGCTCGATATAGCAGTCATTGGGATAGGTGGAATAGCATTGGCCAATGAACTGATACGTGCGCTAGGTGTTAATTTAATAACCCCTTTTGCAGCCGCTGAACGTTTCTTAACAGAAACCTTTACTTCACTGCCGTTATAAACCAATCCGATTACATCGCCTGGATAAATCAAATGCGGATTATCGATCTGCTCATTAATTTGCCAAATTTCAGGCCATAACCACGCATCGCTTAAATATTTTTGTGACAAGTCCCAAAGCGTATCGCCTTCTTGAACCACGTATTCAACAGGGTGGCCTGGTTTTAAATCAATAGCAGAAGCAGAACTCATAAAAACCGCTAAAAAAGTCATGGCGGTTATCTGTTTAAGCAGGGGTCTGAACATGAATCGTCCCTTATTTTTATTGGATACGGCGAGTTTGCATAGCAACCCCCGCATCATTCTATATAATGTACTCATATCATCTTAGCAGGGCTCGTACCCTGATGACTACTAAGGCGTCACAAGTTTATGGCTATATTAGAAATATTAGAGTTTCCTGACTCTCGATTACGTAAAAAAGCAGCGGAAGTTACTAAGGTAACAGACGAAACCCGCCGTATTATCGAGGACATGTTCGATACAATGTACGACGCACCCGGCATTGGCTTAGCGGCTACCCAGGTGAATGTGCATGAACAAATTGTTGTTATTGACGTGAGCGAAGATAAAACCGAACCTCTGGTTTTCATCAACCCTAAAGTCACCGTATTAGATGGTGAATTAGAATTGATGCAAGAGGGCTGTCTTTCGGTACCCGGCTTTTATGAAGATGTGGAGCGCATAGAGCATTGCCAAATTGATGCTATCGATAAAGACGGTAACCCCTTTACCCTAGAAGCAACTGGCTTGCTGGCCGTTTGCATTCAGCACGAGCTTGACCATCTAGATGGTAAGTTATTTGTAGATTACCTATCCAACACAAAGCGTGATCGAATTCGTAAAAAGCTAGAAAAACAGCACAGAATCGCTGCTAAGGGCTAACGCCCAGTACAAGAATGTTCAATGAGCTATCTTAATAAGATGGCTTTTTTGCTTATGAATCATTAGGAATCTCCATTGAGAATCGTATTTGCCGGAACCCCTGGGTTCGCCGCTACTCACCTTGAAGCATTATTAAAAGCAGACATGGAAATTGTTGGCGTTTATACCCAGCCAGACCGCCCTGCTGGCCGAGGTAAAAAGCTAATGGCCAGCCCAGTTAAGCAACTGGCAATCGAAAACAACATTGAAGTTTTCCAGCCGTTGAATTTCAAAGAACAAGACGCCCGAGATCAATTAGCTGAGCTCAAGCCTGACTTAATGATCGTGGTGGCATATGGCCTATTGCTGCCTCAAAGCGTATTAGATATTCCTACCCACGGCTGCATTAATAGCCATGCCTCACTTTTACCTCGTTGGCGCGGTGCGGCACCGATTCAACGCGCAATTGAAGCCGGCGACACCGTTTCTGGTGTAACCGTTATGCAGATGGAGGCTGGCTTAGATACAGGGCCAATGATTCAAAAAGTTGAAACCCCAATTATGCCAGGTGATACGGGGGGGACTTTGCATGATCGCCTTGCAAAAATTGGCAGCGAAGCCGTTGTTCAAACCGTCGCAAAATTTGAAAGCGGCCCTGTGCTTAAAGAAATTCAAGATGACTCGTTAACCTGCTACGCACACAAGTTAAACAAAGCTGAGGCCATGATTAATTGGCATCAACCCGCTGATTTAATTGTTCAGAAAATTAAAGCCTTTAATCCTGCGCCAATGTGCTTCACCTTGTTAGGCGATAGCCGCATCCGAGTATTGAAAGCCCAAGTGTATCCCCAAAACCATTACTCTATTCCTGGCACTGTTTTAACGGTAAACAATCTTGGCATTATCATCGCTTGTAAAGAGAACGCAGTGGTACTTGAGCAGGTCACCATCCCGGGTAAAAAACCCATGATGGTCAGTGACTTATTAAATGGTAAGCACCCTTTTGTGGAAAACTATGTATTAGCGAGCGAGCAATAAATGACCGACATTAATGTTCGAGGCATCGCTGCGCTATCCATGCTTAAGGTTGTGGATAACAAAAAAAGCCTGACCGGTGTTTTGGCTTATCAAAGCCCTAAGGTAGTCGACACTGACAGGGGGCTTTTACAACACTTATGCTTTGGATGCAGTCGTCATTTTTTCAGTATCAACGCCCTAAGTAAGATTCTACTGCAAAAACCTTTGCCAGAAGAAGCACGCCCAGTTCAAGCTTTATTGTGGGTTGGCTTATATCAATTGGCTTATAGCGACATATCCGAACATGCTGCTATCAACGAAACCGTTGAGGCTTGCTCACAGCTTAAACTAGAAAAGTACAAGGGGGTTCTAAACGCTATCTTACGACGCTTTCAGCGTGAAAAGTCAGAGCTAATGAGCAGCCTGAAAGACAGTGATGTAACGCGCTACGATCACCCAAAGTGGTACATCAAATTACTCAAAAAAAGCTACCCTGAACAATGGCAAGAAATTTGTGAGCAAGCCAACTTACAAGCCCCAATGTGTTTAAGAGTTAGCACTTACAAACAAGATAGAGAAGAGTACTTACTAACTTTAAATAACAATGAAATAAAAGCTTCAAATGGAAAGTATGCACTCACTTCCATCTATTTAAATGCCCCTTGCGATGTATATAAACTGCCTAATTTTGCGGAAGGTAGTTGCAGCGTGCAAGATGAAGCCGCACAGCTTGCAGCGCAAATTTTAGCCCCTCAGCCCCATGAAAAAATCCTAGATGCTTGTAGTGCCCCAGGTGGTAAAACATGTCACATTTTAGAGGCCAGTAATAACCAAGCAATCGTCACCGCAATTGACGCTGATGAGACGCGTTTGGTTCGTGTGCACGAGAACCTTGCTCGCTTAAATTTATCCGCCACGGTCAAACAAGGGGATGCTCAAAACCCTGAAACATGGTGGGACGGAGACGCATTCGATCGCATACTGTTGGATGTACCTTGTAGCGCTACTGGCGTCATACGTCGCCATCCTGATATTAAATTGCTGCGCCAAAAAGCCGATATTGATAACCTTGCTAATCTACAACAAGAAATACTACAAAAATCGTGGTCAATGCTTAAGCCTGGTGGCACCTTGTTATACGCCACTTGCTCAGTTTTACCTGTGGAAAACAGCCAAAATATAGAAACGTTTTTGGCCCTAGAAAATACAGCATCCATCACCACGTTGGATTTATCCACAGGGGTGGATACAGGGTTTGGCACCCAGTTATTTCCAATGGCGAACAGTCATGATGGCTTCTTTTACGCTCTGCTAACCAAGCAAGCTTAAAGAAAAACATGTTAAAGATTTAAATGAACAAGCCTAATATATTGTGATTTGTATCAGGCTACTAAGTAAATAAAGGAAGAGATCAAAACTCTTTTTTATATAGACACTTCCACCCTACAAGGTGGTCATTGGCAACGCAGATAGGTTTCACCAAACCCTATGAAAATAATTATATTGGGTGCCGGTCAAGTTGGCGGCACGCTAGCAGAGCACTTGGCTACTGAAGGCAATGACATCACTGTTGTGGATACCGACGGCGATCGACTAAAGGAACTTCAAAACCGCTTAGATATACGTACTGTCCGTGGTAAAGCTTCTTTCCCTCATGTTCTACACCAAGCAGGTGGTGATGATGCTGACATGCTGGTTGCCGTAACCAATTCAGACGAAGTAAACATGGTTGCTTGCCAAGTGGCCCATTCATTATTTAAGACCCCCACTAAAATCAGCCGTATACGTGCGCAGGATTACACTCAATATAAAGAACTATTTGGTAATTCAGGGGTACCTGTGGATGTGTTTATCAGCCCTGAACAAGTGGTCACCAACTACATTAAGCGTCTGTTAGAATTCCCCGGTGCGCTTCAGGTTTTAGATTTCGCCAATGCCAAAGCAAAATTGGTTGGCGTAAAAGCTTATTATGGCGGCCCACTTGTTGGTCAAGAGCTGCGATATTTAAGAGAGCATTTACGCAGTGGTGTTGATACACGAGTCGCAGCTATTTATCGAAAAGGCACCGCTATACTGCCGCAAGCCGATACGGTTATAGAGGCAGATGACGAAGTGTTTTTCATCGCTGCGAAAAAAGATATTCGCACGGTGATGGCCGAATTACGCCGTAGCGAAGCCCCTTATAAACGAGTGATCATTGCAGGCGGCGGTAACATTGGCGCTCGATTAGCCCAAGTTTTAGAACCCTTTTATCATGTGAAATTGATTGATCATAATAAAAAACGATGCATTCGTTTAAGTGAAAAAGTGAAAAGTAAAACCATCATTATGAATGGCAGCGCCACCGATAAAGAATTACTGCTAGAAGCTAACATTGAAAATACAGACGTATTTTGTGCTCTGACCAATGATGATGAAGTAAACGTAATGTCATCCATGCTAGCCAAACAGCTTGGTGCTCGCAAGGTTATGACACTTATTAACAAAGCCGAATATGTTGACCTTGTTCAGGGTGAAGGCATTGATATTGCCATTAGCCCCTCCCTGACAACCATAGGCAGTTTGTTAACACACGTTCGTCGAGGTGATGTCGCTAACGTTCACAGCCTAAGACGTGGGGCAGCAGAAGCACTTGAAGCCATTGCGCACGGCGATAGAAGCACATCAAAAGTGGTGGGTCGTAGACTGGATGAAATATCCCTTCCTGAAGGCACAACTATCGGCGCCATTGTTCGTAACGAAAAAGTGATCATTGCCCATGGCGACGTTGTTATAGAAAGCGATGATCACATCATTTTGTTTGTTCTTGATAAAAAGCGTATTCCAGAAGTTGAACGGCTTTTCCAAGTTGAGTTGGGCTTCTTCTAATGCATCCAGCCATCATATTTAGAATTCTCGGTATTTTATTAATGGTATTCAGCATCGCGCTGATACCACCCATCTTAATCAGTTTGATCTACCAAGATTCAGCCCTGGGCGCCTTCATTAGCGCTCTAGGAATCACCTTTGCCACCGGCGCTTTATGCTGGTTCCCCGTTCGCCATCGTCGCCAAGAGCTGCGAACCCGTGATGGTTTTGTGGTGACGGTTCTATTCTGGTTGGTTCTTGCCATTTCAGGTTCATTACCTTTAATGCTGGCTGATAATCCAGGTTTATCGTTTACCGATGCTTTTTTCGAATCTCTATCAGGCTGGACCACCACTGGCGCTACGGTTATTACCGGCATTGATGACTTACCCCATTCAATTTTATTCTATCGCCAATTATTACAATGGCTTGGTGGCATGGGGATCATTGTATTAGCCGTCGCCATTTTACCTATGCTAGGCATCGGTGGCATGCAGTTATATCGCGCCGAAACTCCTGGCCCAATGAAAGACAACAAACTCACTCCCCGCATCACAGAAACCGCCAAAACCCTTTGGTATATCTACTTAGCACTCACCATCGCTTGTGGCATCGGTTTTTATATTGCAGGTATGAATGCCTTTGATGCTATTTGTCATGCGTTTAGCACAGTGGCCATTGGAGGGTTCAGCACACATGACGCCAGCATTGGATATTTCGATAGCGGTCCTATCGAGTCGGTTGCCATCTTTTTTATGATCATCAGTGCCTTTAACTTTGCTCTGCATTTTTATGCATGGCGATTTCGTTCGATCAAACATTACTTTGCAGATGCCGAAGTGAAAACTCTTTTGATCGTTTTGGTTTTAGTCGGATTGGTTACGTTTGTAACGCTTGTCACCAGTAAAAGCTATTCACCCGATGAAGCCTTACGTTTTGGTTTATTCGAGCTGGTGAGCATTGCAACTACAACTGGTTTTGCTACCGCAGACTTTTCGCTATGGCCTGTATTTTTACCCTTTTTATTATTCTTTTTAGCCTTCATGGGTGGCTGTGCAGGCAGTACTGGTGGTGGTCTAAAAGTGATTCGAGTGCTGCTTATATACAAACAAGGTAGCCGAGAGTTGAAACGTTTAATTCACCCTAATGCCATCATTCCTATTCGTGTGGGAGGTCGGCCCATTGATGACAGAGTGGTTGAAGCAGTATGGGGATTCTTCAGTGTTTATTTGATTTTGTATTTAATCATGACCATTCTTTTATTGGCCACTGGTTTAGATTTTGTCACCGCATTCAGTGCCGTCGGTGCTTGTATGAATAACTTAGGCCCAGGCCTTGGGGATGTGGCCGCGCACTATGGTGAGATAACAGACTTTGCTAAATGGGTATTGAGTTTTGCTATGCTGTTAGGGCGCTTAGAGATATTTACATTACTGGTATTGTTTACGCCAACTTTTTGGAGGCAATAATAGATAAACGCTTACTAGGATTGTTGAGCTATAGGTTTATTAGGTAATTCTAAAACAGGGCTAGACGACTCCATTAACGCAACGTTCAATATCAATTAGCAACCATAATAGGCACGCTGCCTACGTATTACTTCCATTTTAAAAGGCGCAAATATTCTTAAATATTTGCGCCTTTTTTGATTAACCTTGAGTAATAAAGTACTCATTAAGAATAAATTATATCCCTTTATAATGTCCTTCTGGATTACGCTTGAAGCGCTTGTACTCCCACTGATACTGACTTAAGTTTCCAGAAATACACTTCTCGAAACCTTTATTCATAGCCAAAGCCGATGTTTCTAAATCAGAGCTGTAAATATCAGCTTCAACTTCTTCAAACACCAGATCAAAGCCTCCTTCAACCCGCTCCATGTAGACATTTAACACAGTGCCTTCTGGGTTTTTCTGGATCAAGTAATGAATAAATTTAGGTGTTAATGCTGGTATACCAAAAAACTCAGACCATACTCCCGATTTCTCTGATGGCTCTTGGTCTGGAGCGATGATACACGCCTTTTTATCTTGATAATGTTGAGTGAATTTCTTTACACCCTCTCTGCCTCCAGCCACTAAACTAACACCACTCGCCATTCTAGATTCCAGCATGGCTTTTTCAAAACCTGGCATTTTTGCCATTTTATACAAAGCCAATAAGTCACAGTGTAAGGGTAAATATGCTGACACCCATTCCCAGTTTCCATGGTGCATAGTCAGCATTAACAAGCCTTTATCGTCTTTTATGGCTTGTTCAAATAAATGCACGTTACGTATATCTTTAATCTTGCTTTCATTACGACGAAACTTTCTCTCAGTGCCTGCCCAAGCAATACCCGTTTCCGCAATGGTTTTACCCGTTTCTTTTAAGCTATTTACTGCAAGCTCTTTACGCTCTGCTTCTGTCATATCAGGGAAACATAGCGCAAGATTCTTAAGTGTTATCTTATACATACGGCTATTTGTAACCCTTAATAAGCAACCAATGAAACCGCCAAATGTACGAGCTATAGGTAGGTTCATCCAACCCAAGGCCCTTATAATAGAAAGCGCTAACGCTGATTTAGTATCCATATTTATGCTCTAACCTAAATTCGCCAATTACATAAATGCGGACTTTGCCCTATTTCAATATTTTTCTCTACAAACGCGCGAAACACCCAAGTATTGCTATGCTGAAAAAGTACAAAAGGATTTATTATGGCCACATTGGAAAACATGCTCGCAGGAAAGCGCATTCTCGCCGTTGATGACTTGGTGGAATCGCGCAGTGCCATGAAAAAAATGCTCGTGATTTTAGGGGCTGATAATGTCGATGTGGCTATGGATGGTGACGAGGCCACGGAATACATTGTTAACAATGATTACGACCTAGTCATCAGTGATTATAACCTAGGGCGCGGACGTGATGGGCAGCAGATTCTTGAAGAAGCCCGCTTTACAAGACGCTTAAAAGCCACATCCACATTCGTTATGCTAACCGGCGAAAACGCCATGGATATGGTCATGGGGGCCATTGAATATGAACCCGATGATTATGTGACCAAACCATTTACAATAGACGTGATGCGCCAGCGCTTAACCCGTATTTTAACCATCAAAGAAATATTAAAACCCATCAATGAATCCATTGACCTGCAGGCTAAGCGACAAACCATTCAATTATGTGATGAGTATATAAAAAAACAGCCTCGACTCGCCCTCAAAGTTATGCGGATGAAAGGCCGTACCTTGATTAGTATGAAAGCCTTCGAAGATGCCCTGAATTTATACGATATTATCTTGCATGAACGTGAAATTAACTGGGCATTATTGGGTAAAGCCACCTGTCTATTCAACTTAGAAAAGTACGATGCAGCTAAACGGATACTCGCTCATACCATCACGGAACACCCAAAATATGTGCAATGTTATGATCTGCTTTCGAAGATACACATCAAAGAAAAAGACCTAATTTCAGCCCAAGAGGCACTCGTAAGTGCAACCCAGGTCTCGCCAAAACAAGTACTCAGACAAATGGAACTTGGACGAATTGCCTACGCTAATCAAGATTTCGAAGTTGCTGAAAGTGCTTTTAAACAATCAGTAAAACTGGCGAGACACAGCTGTTATCGCACTGTGAAAAATTACCTGTTATTTGCAAAAAGTTTACAAAGCAAAATCACACCCAAAAACAGCCGCGATAGTCGTAATAGCAGTACCGAAGCATTTAAAGCGCTTGATGAAGCTAAAACGCTATACAAAGAAAACCCTGATTATCTATTTGATGCCACCATAATTGAAAGTATGACCTTTACTAACCTAGGTAAAGAAGCTGATGCAAAAGCCATCGCAGATAAAGCTGAATCCATGTTAACCAGCATGAAAACACCTACCACAGCCCAACAACTAGCAATGGCCAATGCTTATATTGATACTAAGCAGCACGCTAAAGCCCAAGATTTATTGGCTGTTATCAATTCTCGTAAAGACCTTTCTAGATCGGAACAAAGAGATTTGGAACGCACTAGAAACGAAATAAGTGAACAAGTGGTGCGTGCATACACCACTGAAATAAACGACAAAGCCATCGAGTTTTTTGAGCGTGGGCAACTTTCACAAGCCATTGAGTTATTTGATAAGGCGACGGCCTATAAAGAAGCTGGTTTAGCGGTGCTGTTAAATGCCATTCAAGCTAAAATCACTTACATGGATCAGAGACAACCCACACGAGAGATGGTTTCTGAAGTTGGCGAACACTTAGCTAGGGTGGGTAGAATGCCTGAAAATGACGAACGATACAGCCGCTGGACCATGTTACAAAAAAGCTACGAACGCATGAAACGCTCAATCTAATCGAGGCTTGTATGGCATTTGATACCAGCACACTGCTTAGCGCACAACTGCATGACATAAAAAATGAAATGCAGGCGCTACTTAACCTTCAAGAAGAGTTAGCGGAGCAGTTAACTGCACATCCAGAACAAGCTGCCGTTCTAGGTCGCATTACAGAGCACAGTAACAACTTAAACCAACGGTTGATTGAGTTACTTTCCGTTCTTAAAATTCAAAATACATCCTTCTCCCCCACTGAAGACGAACATTGGTTAATGGATACACTTACCCCAATTAGTCATTCATTTAAACGTCTTAAAAACTTTGATGTTAACTGCACTTTTGACCCTGATTTCAACCAATTTTACGACGAGCAATTACTGGAAATTGCTCTGCAGAATATATTGGGCAATGCCAAGCAGGCCGGTGCCAGTTCAGCGTCAATAAATGTAGAAGAATTTGATGACGGTCATTGGTTAATAGAGGTGACAGATGATGGGCCCGGCTTTGAACCTGAGCAACTTCAAAAAGGAGAGTTTAACCCACAAGGTACCGCCAGTGGATTAGGTTTATACCTAATTGAACAAGCTGTTAAAGCCCATAAACGCAACGGTAATCGAGGAGAGATTATAATTAATAACGCCCAAAATGAGGGGGCACAAATTCAACTCATATTTCCCTAATTAAAAGCTGCACTAAGGTTTGACAATATTCCCCTATTTTTCATGTAATTAAACACCTTGAAGCCAGCACCAGCTCTGGTCAGTAGCGCATCAGCTACTGTATAATCGCCAGCTTTCGATTGCATAAACTGGTTACCCACAGTGACAGATAATAATTCACAACCTCAGTACGATGTTAAGACGTTCCAAGGCCTAATCGCTGCCTTACAAAATTTCTGGTCTCAGCAAGGCTGTGTGATCAATCAGCCAATCGATCTTGAAGTTGGCGCCGGTACTTTTCACACATCTACTTTTTTGCGTGCTCTTGGCCCTGAAACTTGGAACGCTGCGTATGTTCAGCCATGTCGACGCCCTACTGATGGCCGTTATGGTGAAAACCCTAACCGCCTTCAGCATTACTACCAGTTCCAAGTGGTCATGAAGCCATCACCTCTTGATATCCAAGACAAATACCTAGAAAGCTTAAAAGTTATGGGGGTAGATACACTGACTCATGACGTTCGCTTTGTAGAAGATAACTGGGAATCTCCGACTCTTGGTGCGTGGGGCCTAGGTTGGGAAGTTTGGTTAAACGGAATGGAAGTCACACAATTTACGTATTTCCAACAAGTAGGTGGTGTTGAGTGTTACCCAGTTACAGGTGAGATTACTTACGGCCTAGAACGTATTGCCATGTACCTACAAGAAGTAGACAGTATTTTTGATCTTGTTTGGTGCTACGGCCCAGACGGCTCTAAAGTCACTTACGGTGATGTTTTCCACCAAAACGAAGTAGAAATGTCAGCGTATAACTTTGAACACGCTGATGTGGACTTCCTGCTTCAAGCATTTAATCAACACGAAGCAGATTGCGCTCGCTTGATTGAAGCTGGCCTTGCATTACCTGCTTATGAAAAAGTATTAAAAGCATCTCACGCATTTAATATGCTAGATGCCCGTCACGCTATATCAGTAACAGAACGCCAAGGTTACATCCTTCGTGTTCGCACCCTGTCTCGTTCAGTATCTGAGGCGTACCTACAAAGCCGTCGTCAACGTGGATTCCCTCTGGCCCCTGAAGCACTTCGTAATGAAGTATTAGCGAATATGGATGCTGAAGAAAAAGCCGCTGCAGACAAGGCGGCGAAAAAAGCCGCTAAAGAAGCCAAAAAACAAGCTAAGGCTAAGTAAGGGTAGGTAAGGAGAGCATTATGAACACACAAGATTTTCTAGTTGAAATCGGTACTGAAGAGTTACCGCCAAAAGCCCTTAAAAAATTAGCCAATGCATTTCAAGCAGGCGTTGAAGCGCATTTGCAGGGCAAGGGTTTAAAATTTGAAAGCAGCAAACTGTTTGCCGCCCCACGCCGGATCGCATTACGTTTAAAAGCGCTGCAAACACAAGGTGAAGCCAGTAAAGTTGAAAAACTAGGCCCATACAGTAACGTTGCATTTGATGCTGACGGAAATCCTACTAAAGCCGCTGAAGGCTTTGCACGTGCAAACAAAATCAGCTTTGAAGAAGTCGGTCGCACGACAGATGATAAAGGCGAGCGTCTTTATTACGCCCAAGAAGTAGCCGGCGCCAGTGCCTCTGATGAACTTCCTGTGGCTATTAATGATTCATTAAATAAATTGCCAATAGCAAAACGCATGCGTTGGGGTTCAAGCCGCATTGAATTTGTACGACCTGTTCAGTGGATACTGATGTTGCTTGATAACAAGGTTGTTGATGCCAATATTCTAGGCATTCAATCTAATAATTTCACAAAGGGTCACCGTTTTCATGCTAACCGTGAAATTATCATTACTAGCCCTGATGCTTATGAAAGCACGCTAAAAGAACAAGGCAAAGTCATGGCCGACTACGAAGAGCGAAAAGCGCTTATTCGCAGCCAGGTGACCATTGAAGGTGAAAAATTGGGGGGTGCTGCAGTCATTGATGAAGACTTGCTAGACGAAGTAGCCTCTCTGAATGAATGGCCTACAGCACTTGCTGGTGCATTTGATTCTCTGTTTTTAGATATTCCAGCACAAGCACTTATTAGTTCAATGAAAGAGCATCAAAAATATTTCCATGTAGTTGATAGCAACGGCAATTTACTGCCTAATTTTATTACTGTGTGTAACATTGAATCAAAAGACCCACAGCAGGTAATTCACGGCAATGAAAAAGTCATTCGCCCTCGTTTAAGCGATGCTAAATTCTTTTGGGATACCGATCGTAAAGTCTCTTTAGAAAGCCGTTTTGAAAAACTGGACACAGTTGTATGGGTTCAAAAACTTGGAACCTTAAAAGACAAAGCAGAGCGCCTAAGCAAGCTTTCAGGGAAAATTGCCACAGCCATTGGCGGTGATAAAGCACTAGCCGAACGTGCTTCTAAGCTTTGTAAAACAGACTTACTAAGCGACATGGTTTTAGAATTCTCTGACCTACAAGGTTTAGCCGGTTCTTATTACGCTAAACACGACGGCGAACATGCTGATGTATGTGCCGCTATGGTTGAACACTACATGCCTGCGTTCTCAGGAGATGATTTACCATCAACTGAAACAGGTACTGCGCTAGCTTTAGCAGATCGCTTAGATAGTCTTGTGGGTTTATTTGGTATTGGCCAAATCCCTACCGGCGGTAAAGATCCATTTGCTTTACGTAGAGCATCTCTTGGTGTTTTACGCTTGTTAGTTGAAAAACAAATCAACATTGATTTATCTGAATTGGTTTCTTGGGCAATTGATAATAACTGGCAAACAGAATTAAAAGACGATACTCAATCTAAGTTAACTGAATACTTGTTGGATCGTTTCAGCGCTATGTATCAAGATCAGAGCATTCCTGCTGTTGTGTTCCAAGCCGTACGAGCCAAGGGCATCACACAACCGTTAGACATTAACAAACGTGTTCAGGCTGTATTTGCATTCTCTAAGCTAGAAAGTGCCGCTGCACTGGCCGCCGCTAACAAACGTGTATCAAATATTTTGGCTAAAAATAATGCGGTGATTGATTCGCCGGTTATTAACGAAGCCTTGTTACAAGAAGATGCAGAAAAAGTATTAGCAAAAGAACTCTCAACTAAAGCCGCTGAAGTACAGGCGACCTTTGATTCGGGTAATTACGCTGAATACTTAACATCCCTAACCAGTCTTCGAGCCAGCATTGATGCTTTCTTCGATAACGTAATGGTGATGGCCGATGATGAAGCGGTTAAGAAAAACCGTTTAGCATTGTTAAACCAATTACGTAACTTGTTCTTACAAGTGGCGGATATTTCACTGCTTTAACAGCATTAAAATGTAGGAGTCGCACCCTGTGCGCGAAACCAAAGTCGTAAATTAGCGGCTTTGGTTAAATGGTGAATAATATAATTTACTCGCCATCTAAACTTCTACCCCTTAAATTAGATCGTTCAGTTCGCGCACAGGGTGCGACTCCTACGGTGCTTTCGACTATGAACCCTACCAACAAACTCGTTATTCTAGATCGTGATGGCGTAATCAATTACGACTCTGACGAATACGTAAAAACTATTGATGAATGGATCCCTCTTCCTGGTTCAATTGAAGCATTGGGTAAGCTAACAAAAGCAGGTTACACAATTGCCATCGCCACCAATCAATCGGGTATCGCTCGGCAGTATTTCTCTGTTGAAACCCTGACTGCTATGCACAAAAAAATGGTGGATCTGGCAACTTTAGCAGGCGCTAAAATCGATTATATAGCTTACTGCCCCCATGGGCCTGATGATCAATGCGACTGCCGTAAACCATTACCAGGTCTTATCCATCAGATTGAATCAGCCCTTTCAGTCAGCGCGGCTGGTTGCTTCATGGTAGGCGATTCTTTACGAGACCTACAAGCAGGGCAAGCAGCAGGCTTAAAGGTCGCTTTGTTGCTAACAGGTAAAGGTCAAAAGACTCTAGACAAAGGGTTAGGGCTAGATGATGTGTCTATTTTTAACGACTTAAATGCGTTTGTAGAACAGTTAATCAATCAAGATACGGATTAATACGTAAAGCCTTTAATATGAGGATTTGGGTCAATTATAAGCAACTCATTAACGTAAAATATTGAAACGTAAGTCTGTTTAAAACTAAGTAGTAAATTAGATGTTATTTGACCCTAAACAACCCCGCTGGCTCGCTTTTATTCGCACGAGTATCGTGTATTGCTTGATGCTTCTTTTAGCCATGAATAGCTACATTTTAGGAAGCCTATTCGGGCCTTTCCTTTCATATCCAAAACGCTTCAAATTAATCATAGGCACGTTTTGTCATGGCACTGTTTGGCTGGCAAAAAATGTGGCAGGCATTCATTACCGTGTAGAAGGTCTTGAAAACCTACCAAAAGATAATCGCGGCTATGTGATTATGAGCAAACACCAAAGTTCTTGGGAAACCCTTTTTTTACAAAATATTTTTGACCCCAATACCGTGGTAATTAAAAAAGAAGCCGCCTATATTCCATTTTTTGGTTGGGGCATAGCGTTATTGAACCCTATTTTTATTAATAGAAAGAAAGGTGTACATGCACTTCAACAAATATTAGAAAAAGGCACCGAACGGTTAAAACGTGGCGAAGATATTTTAATTTTCCCAGAAGGGACCCGTGTAGATGTAGGTGCTAGAAAAGAATTTAAAAAAGGAGGAGCCCTGCTAGCCTGTAACTCACACGCCGATATTATCCCCATCGCTTTAAATAGTGGAGAGCATTGGAACAACAAGCGCCTATTAATGGTCCCAGGAACAATACAAGTAGTTATAGGGCCTGTTATCTCTACTAAGGATAAAACTTGGGAAAGTGTAAATTCTGAAGTTGAAAATTGGATTAATACCACTGTTGATCAAATCAGTGTGAACCCATACAAAGAAAATCCCAAGTTTGAATCTAACCATGAACCTATTAAATCCATTAATTACCTGTGTAACTTACTTCAATCTAGTAAAAATTGGTTTTTTAAAAATTTACGCTAATTAACTTTTTACTTGTGTATGTTTAGCTCATGATTGCACTCAATGAGCAGAGCCTATTTCTTCAATAAGTATTTAATATTTGTTAACAACCAGTTACCATTCTGCGCCTTAAATCTCTCCATTCGCTTAAAAGGATTTTCCATGCGTGTATTAATTTTATCGGCCTGTTTGCTTCTGCTTAGCTTTCAAACTCATGCCTATGGTTATGTTTCATCTTCAAAAACTTCTGGATATGTAAATATCAACATAGGTGCAACTCAATTTGGATTTGTTGATCAGTTTTTAGATGATTATGAAATAACTCCATCACCAAGTTTAGAAGTTTTGTTTGGAGGTCGTATAGGACGTAGTAAACATACTTGGTTCGAATTTAGCTATGCATATAATGGCGCCTTCAAAACAGAAGACTCTGGCGATGCTGATGGCGTTATTATCAATACTTATCGTTACCAAAGTATTTCTATGGGATTTAAGTTGACTACTGCGCCTCATAAAAAAGCAGCTGCCTATGCACGATTAGGCGGTGGGCGATTAATGTACGAGCTAAGGTCAGAAATTTTTAGTAATACATCCGGCCTTTTAGCCAACCATTATCATTCTTCCTTAACCAATCATGGCTACCTAGGTTTAGGCGCTAATTTTGCGATTGGCCGCAATGCACGACTAGGATTTGAAGTTCAACAAAAACAGTATAATTTGAATAGCAACGCCTTAACTGACAATACTGCTATGGTGACATTTACACGTTACCTAAAGTAATTACCTAATTAGCAAAAAGCCCGCTTAGATCACTCTAAGCGGGCTTTTTTATGTCAGTAATCACCAGGTCTAGAAGTCTAGGTTATCTACCAATAGAGCGTTCTTTTCAATGAAGTCACGACGCGGTTCAACTTCATCCCCCATAAGGGTTGTGAAAATCTGATCTGCTGCAACAGCGTCTTCGATGGTTACTTGTAACATACGACGAGCAGAAGGATCCATGGTGGTTTCCCATAGTTGTTCAGGGTTCATCTCTCCTAGCCCTTTATAGCGCTGGATGCTGTAACCACGACGGGCTTCGCCCATTAACCATTCAAGTGCTGCTTCAAAGCTGGTCACATTTGATTTACGTTCACCACGTTGAACAAATGCACCCTCTTCAATCAAGCCTTCTAACTCAGCTCCTAGGTCACATACCTTTTGGTACATACCTGATTCAAAGAAGTCATGAGTCAATATGTAATCCGTTGGGATACTGTGATTGATCACCTTCACATCCGGTAAGAACAAGTGACGTTCAGTATCTTCTTCTAGCTCGATAACAACTTGAGTGTCATTGCCTTTAGGGTTACTGAATCGGGTTTGCAACAATGCACACCAAGCTTCAACAGCGGCTTTATCTTTCAATGATTCAGCTGTTAGCTGGGGTACATAAAGCATCTCTTTAATCACTTGCTCTGGGTATACACGTGATAGACGAGAGATATCGGCTAATACTGCACGGTAAGTACTTACTAATCGTTCAAGCCCTTCACCTGCTATAGCTGGTGCTTCAGGATTTACGTATAGTGCTGCATTATCAAGGGCAGTATTGGTTAGGTATTCTTCTAATGCCACATCATCTTTAATGTACTGTTCGTGCTTACCACGTTTAATTTTATACAAAGGTGGTTGAGCAATGAATATATGTCCACGCTCTACAATTTCAGCCATTTGACGGAAAAAGAACGTTAACAATAACGTACGAATGTGAGATCCATCCACGTCGGCATCGGTCATGATGATAATGCTGTGATAACGCAATTTATCAGGATTAAATTCTTCGCGGCCAATACCACAACCTAATGCGGTGATTAGCGTGCCCACTTCGACTGAAGATAACATCTTGTCAAAACGTGCTTTCTCTACGTTTAAGATCTTACCTTTTAACGGAAGAATCGCTTGGTTACTGCGGTCTCGGCCTTGTTTGGCACTTCCGCCAGCCGAGTCCCCTTCCACCAAGTATATTTCAGATAATGCTGGATCTTTTTCTCGGCAATCCGCTAGTTTCCCTGGTAAGCCAGCGATGTCTAACGCGCCTTTACGACGAGTCATTTCACGGGCTCTACGGGCTGCTTCACGTGCACGTGCTGCATCCATCATCTTGCCAATGATTTCTTTGGCTTGCTGTGGCTGCTCTAACAAGAAATCACTAAAGCCTTTAGCCATTTCTTGCTCGACAGCTGTTTTTACTTCTGAAGAAACAAGCTTGTCTTTTGTTTGAGAGCTGAACTTAGGATCGGGTACTTTTACAGAAACAATCGCCGTTAAACCTTCACGAGCATCGTCACCTGTAGTATTTACTTTATTCTTTTTAGCTAAACCTTCGCGTTCGATGTAGTTATTCAGCGTACGTGTTAAACCACCGCGGAAACCGGCTAAGTGAGCACCACCATCACGCTGAGGAATGTTATTGGTAAAGCAGAATATGTTTTCGCTGTAACTATCATTCCATTGCATGGCCACTTCTACGCCAATGCCGTCTTCACGGGTATCACCGTCTAATCGAAAGTAGAATATGTCATTCACAGGGGTTTTATTGGCATTTAAGTATTCAACGAAGCTTTTTAGGCCGCCTTCAAATTCGAATACATCTTCACGATCCGAGCGCTCATCTTTTAAAACGATGCGCACGCCAGAATTCAGGAAGCTTAGCTCACGAACACGTTTGGCCAGTTGATCGTAATTGAATTGAATATTGGTAAATGTAGCTGGGCTAGGGTGAAAATGAATAACTGTCCCAGTTGTGTCGGTATCGCCTACAGATGCCATTGGAGCATCAGGCTCACCGTGGGTATAGCTTTGTTCCCAGATTTTTCCGGCACGACGAATAGTCAGTTTAAGCTTGTCTGATAAAGCATTAACTACCGATACACCTACACCGTGTAGACCGCCCGATACCTTATAACTGTTATCATCAAACTTACCACCGGCATGCAAAACCGTCATGATAACTTCGGCTGCTGAAACACCTTCCTCTTCGTGAACATCAACAGGAATACCACGGCCGTTATCACTTACGCTGATGGATTCATCAGGGTGAATTATCACTTTAATTTCTGAGCAGTGGCCTGCAAGTGCTTCATCAATTGAGTTATCTACCACTTCGAAAACCATGTGGTGAAGACCCGTGCCATCGTCTGTATCGCCGATGTACATACCTGGACGCTTACGAACTGCATCCAATCCTTTCAGTACTTTTATACTGCTCGAATCGTAGGTGTTTTCTTCGCTCATTGACCAAACTCCTGTAGAACTAATTATTCTTGATTTAATGTTCCATGTTCCACGTGGAACACCTTAACCTGGCTTGAAACAGACCAGCAATCCGTCATTTGTGTATCTTCGACGGCGGTAACAAAGACCTGACATTTTAAGCTTTCTAGCAGCGTACATAAAGCTTTTCTGTGGTTAATATCCAACTCTGCCGACAAATCGTCCACTAAGAAGATACAAGGGCTAGAAGACTGTTGCTGATAGATCTCAGCCTGTGCTAATTTAAGCGCACAGACCACCATTTTCTGCTGTCCACGGGATAAAACTTCAATAGCAGGCTGGTTATTCACCTTCAAACGTAAATCAGCTCTTTGTGGGCCCAGTTGCGTAAACCCTTGTTTAAGGTCACTGCTCCAGTTTTCATTGAGAATATCTAGATAGGCTTTATCTTTAGACCAGCCTTGATAGTAACCCATGGTTACACCTAGGTCTGGATTTAAGCGATCTATGTATTTATCAAACACAGGTTTTAACTGCTTGATATAACGCTGCCTCATTCCATTAATTTGATCGGCCAGTGTCGATAAGGACTCATGCCAAATTTGACGCTCTGTATCCGAGCATTGCCCTCCTGATCTCAGTAAGGCATTACGTGTTTGATGTGCTTTTTTAAACTGGCGCCAGATAGAGATAAAATCATGTTCCACGTGGAACACACCCCAATCTAAATACTCCCTACGAAGCTGTGGGCTTCCTTCTAACAGCTTTAACATACCAGGATCTAAAAGCTGTACGGGTAGAAGCTGTGCAAGCTCTGCAGCACTTTGCAGCCATTCACCATTAAGCTTTATTCTTCGCTCGCCTTTTATAGTGCGTTCGATTCCAAGTTGCTGTAACCCTGCCGAATTCGCTAACTTACAAAAAGCAGTAAACTGATCTTGCTTATGCTGTATTAGGTTCTTATGTTTGTGGGTTCGAAAAGACTTACAGTAGGCAAGGTAATATATGGACTCTAACAAGCTGGTTTTACCGCTGCCATTTAACCCATGTATAAGATTAACCCCCAGGCTAGGGTAAATAGAGACAGGGCTTAGGTTGCGTAAGCCCTGCAGCATTAAAAACTCAATTGCCATAAGTGGTTGAATCTAAATGAATAATTATAAAATTTAGGGGCATCAGTGCTCTATAAACCATTTTGTTTTAGACATAAAAAAGGACTGTAACCAGTCCTTTTTTATCGATAACAACATGTAGAAAAGTAAGTTGTTTTATTTAATTATAAACGCATCGGCATAACAACATATAAGCTGTCACCGCCATCTACTTCTTCCATGACGGCACTTGAATTGGCGTCACCTAACGTCATCTTCATATCATCACCATCTAACACTGATAATACGTCTTGCAGATAACTTACGTTAAACCCGATTTCTAGCATCTCGCCCTGGAACTCAACACCAATCGTTTCTTCAGCTTGTTCTTGTTCTGGGTTGTTTGCGACTACTTGAAGGTTATTATCTTCTAGCATCAAACGAACACCGCGGTACTTTTCATTAGATAAAATAGCCGTACGAGCAAATACTTGTCGTAATGCTTGGCGATCAGCTATCAGCGTTCGATTACCATTACGAGGAATCACTCGTTCGTAATCAGGGAACTTACCGTCAACCAATTTAGACGTAAATGTGTAATCGCCAACTTGTGCACGGATATGATTACCGCTTAGCATTAGTTCAACACTTGCTTCGGGATCAGTCATTAACTTAGCCAACTCAAGCACGGCTTTACGCGGCACAATTACCTGTGTTTTATTTTCAATCTCTAACGCAACTGACACTCCACATGTTGCTAATCGGTGGCCATCTGTTGCTACTGCACGTAAACCATCGGATTTAACTTCAATTAACAGACCGTTTAGATAGTAACGTACATCTTGTTGAGCCATAGCAAAGGCTGTGCGATCAATAACACGACGAAGCTGCACCTGAGGCACGCTCAGAACGGCTGTGGCATCTATATCATCTACGCTTGGGAACTCATTAGCAGGCAAGCTCGACAATACAAACTTACTGCGTCCAGCAGATAGCTGAACCTTGTGCTCATCTTGGCTGATTTCAATCGTGCTTTGATCAGGCAAAGACTTACAGATATCCATAAGCTTTTTAGCAGGTACTGTTATTTCACCATCAACACCAGGCTCTAATAACTGAGTGCGCCCAACCATTTCGACTTCTAAGTCTGTACCGGTTAAAGATAACTTATCACCCTGAACTTCTAATAAAACATTAGAAAGTACTGGCAGTGTTTGACGACGCTCAACAACGCCTGCAACTAACTGAAGTGGCTTTAACAGGGCTTCCCTGGTAATTGTGAATTTCATGCCTTATCCCACGCTTAATTGGTCTGTGACCATATATAGGTTTTTATAATATTTAATCCTGTTCAGTTATCAACTAAACAGCGATAGTAAGTGAAGTATCCTGTCTAACTAACTTAATTAACCAGTTAAAGATCGTAATAAGTTTTTATAATCTTCACTAATGTCTGCATTACTTTCACGCAGCTCTTTAATTTTTCTGCAACCATACAATATTGTCGTATGATCACGACCACCAAAGGCATCCCCAATCTCAGGTAAACTATGGTTGGTTAACTCTTTACTAAGAGCCATTGCCACTTGGCGTGGTCTTGCTACTGAACGGGAACGGCGCTTAGATAATAAGTCCGCCACCTTAATTTTGTAATACTCAGCAACGATTCTTTGTATGTTATCAATACTGACCTGCTTGTCTTGTAAAGCCAATAGGTCTTTTAAGCTTTCTTTAATAAATGGTAGGGTAATTTTTGAACCTGTAAAAGCCGCATTCGCAATCACACGCTTTAAAGCGCCTTCAAGTTCTCTTACATTGCTTCGAATCTTTTGCGCCACAAAAAAAGCGGCTTCATGAGGAAGGTCTATGCCCTCTTCATCGGCTTTCTTCATTAATATGGCAACACGGGTTTCTAGCTCAGGCGGTTCAACACCTACTGTTAGTCCCCAGCCAAATCGACTCTTTAACCTATCTTCTAGCCCATCAATCTCTTTAGGGTAGCGATCACAAGTTAAAATCATTTGTTGCCCACCTTCTAATAAGGCATTAAATGTATGAAAAAACTCTTCTTGGCTTCGCTCTTTACCAGCAAAAAACTGAATGTCGTCTATTAAGAGTGCATCAACAGACCGGTAATAGCGTTTAAATTCGTTAATCGCGTTTAACTGCAACGCCTTAACCATATCGGCTACAAAACGCTCTGAATGTAGATATACCACTTTTGCATTCGGATTTTGGCTTTGTATATGGTTACCCACAGCATGCATTAAGTGAGTCTTACCTAGACCAACACCACCGTATATAAAAAGTGGGTTATAAGAGCCCCCTGCATTTTGAGATACCTGGTGAGCTGCTGCATGGGCTAATTGATTCGATTTACCTTCTACAAAGGTATCAAACGTAAACCGTTTATTTAAACTGCTTTGATGTTGAATACTGCCTTCAATCTGCACCTTCCTTTCTTTCTGAATGGGAGCAGCAGGTTTGATAATAGCAGGCGCCATAGGTTGTGGCGCAGGGGCTGTCGCTCGCTGTGGAGATCGAGCAGGCGCAACAGCTTGCTGAACCTCAGGTTCAACAATATCAGCAGCCACAGGTTTAGACTCTGGCGCTGAAGCAATAAAGGCAGGCGTATTAGCCTGACTATTAATATCCAATTTAAACGAAAGAACCTGACCGCCATTCAACTCAACTAAAATAGATTGAATACGGTTTGAAAACTTATCCTTTACCCAATCTTTAACAAAGCGATTAGGTGCAGAGATAACAAGTTCTGATCCAGATTGGTTAGCCCTTAAAGGTCTAATCCAAGTATTGAATTGTTGTGACGGCAATTCATCTTGCAGACACCTTACACATTCTTCCCACAATGCCAGCACGGCACATAACTCCAAAAACAAGCAGTCGAGTATTGTACCTATATTGAAAAAGTTATCCACAGATATAGCAGGATAATACTGTGGATTAGTCATGAGTAAGCTAAGGGTGAAAATGTGAATAACTAGACCTTTCTATTTACCTGTGAATAACCATGCTTTTTATACTCAAGTTTTGAACCGCTTGCACAAAGCTTATATGCTCAATATACATGAGTTATAATCCTCTGAAACGTTCATATTTATTGGCCTGTAGACTGTTATCCACAGAAAATGGTTTCCTTAATAATAATAACTAAACATAAATATATATATTCATACATAAACATATATATATATATTAAATATAATTAAGACCCATACATTGAAATTTGAGTTACAAATATAATTACAAAGAAATCAAATGAGTGATTGAATGTATTGGATGTTTTGAATACAATCCGCAGCCTAATTTTTATCGTCAACCAGTTTAAGAGGAAAAGTCATGAAACGTACTTTTCAACCAAGCGTACTAAAACGTAAACGTACTCACGGATTCCGTGCACGTATGGCTACAAAAAGCGGCCGTCAAATTTTGGCCCGTCGTCGTGCCAAAGGTCGTAAAAAGCTTTCAGCTTAATTCGATATGACCGACACTGCATTCCCGCGGCAGGTTCGATTACTGACCGCTGAGGATTACAGCAAGGTATTCGGAAAAGCAGACGCTAAAGCCCAAACAGGGCAGATCCTGATCCTAGCTCACCGCAACGATCTTGGTTATGCTCGACTTGGCTTAGTCGTGGCGAAGAAACACGCGAAACGAGCCGTTGATCGCAATGTGATTAAACGAATGATTCGTGAAAGTTTTCGTCACAACCAGTCTAAGTTAGAAAACTATGACTGTGTTGTACTCTCTCGCCCTGGTGCGAAAGAACTGGATAATATCCAATTACGACACATGATAGACAAACTTTGGACTCGGTTAAGGCAAAATCCTAATGGCAACCGTCCCAGAAAAAAACGAAACGATTAAAAAAACTAGTCTATTAGTTGGCCTAATCACTCTTCCTATTCGTTTTTATCGATTATTTATCAGTCCTTTGATACCTAGTCGTTGCCGTTATACTCCTACTTGTTCAGAATACGCCCTCGAAGCTTTACATATACATGGTCCGTTCCGTGGTTTATGGCTGAGCATTAAGCGAATTGGACGCTGTCATCCTTGGGGATCCCATGGCTATGACCCCGTTCCTGATAAAAATCACACTAATAAGAGCTAATGTAAGATGGATGTAAGAAGAGGAATAATTCTCGCCAGCATCGCAGTATTGTCCTATTTACTGGTGCTAGAATGGAATGAAGATTACGGCAAACGCCCTCAAGTGGCTGAACCGATAACCCGTTTAACGCCAGTTGTGAATCCGCAAGCAGCAGATGCACCATCGACAATACAAACGTCTAATGCTGACGCCCCTGTTTTATCTGTAGAGACTTCTCCGGCGACCTTGTCAGCACCTGCAACGGATTTAATCGAAGTTCAAACAGATATATTAGATATTCGAATTAATCCACAAGGTGGCGATATTGTTTACGCCGCTTTAAAAGCGTTCCCTATCAGTATTGATCAGAAAGACAGTGCTTTTGTTTTACTTGAACAAAACTCAACTCGTACTTTTGTTGCGCAAAGTGGTCTTGTGGGTAAAAACGGCATAGATAAATCTGGCCGTGCTCAATACAGTGTTGAAAAAACAAAATTTGAAATGATGGATGGTGATGAAACCCTGTCTGTTAAGTTAAGCATCCAGCAAGATGGCGTAACGATAGATAAAATCTATACATTTACCCGTGGTAACTATCTGGTTGATGTGGGTTATCAAGTTAACAATGCAAGCACATCAGATTGGCAGGCAAATTTTTACGCTCAATTTAAGCGTGATCGCAGTAGTGACCCTTCAAGTATGGAAGCGATGGGAATGGCCTCTTATTTAGGTGGTGCAATCACTCGTCCAAATGAAAATTACTTCAAAATTGATTTTGACGATATGGACGAAACCGCGTTTAAAGAAAAGGTAACCGGTGGTTGGGCTGCATTCTTACAGCATTATTTTGTAAGTGCATGGGTGCCATCCGCTGAAGCAGAACATACTTTTAATGCTCGCAAAGCAAGTGGCCAATACATTGTTGGATACTACGATGATGCCTTCAGTGTTCCGGCTGGAACTCAGGGTGAAACCTTTACTAGCATTTACCTAGGGCCAAAAGATCAAGATCGTTTAGCTGAAATAGCAGAGCACCTAGATTTAACCATCGATTACGGTTGGTTATGGTGGGTTGCACAGCCTTTATTCTGGTTGCTTCAAATGATGTTTGGTATCGCAGGTAACTGGGGTTTTGCCATTATTTTATTAACTATTTTGGTTAAGGCATTCTTTTTCCCATTATCAGCAGCCAGTTATCGTTCAATGGCGAATATGCGTCGAGTTGCGCCTAAGCTTGCTTCTTTACGCGAGCAGTACGGTGACGATCGCCAGAAGTTAAGCCAAGAAATGATGGGTCTATACAAGAAAGAAAAAATTAACCCGCTAGGAGGCTGTTTACCAATACTGGTTCAAATGCCTGTATTCATTGCACTGTATTGGGTGTTGATGGAATCGGTTGAACTAAGACAAGCGCCGTTTATGTTATGGATACAAGATTTGTCGATTAAAGATCCGTTCTTTATTCTGCCGTTGATTATGGGTGCATCTATGTTTGTTCAAATGCAACTTAACCCAACGCCTCCGGATCCAATGCAAGCAAAAGTGATGAAGTTAATGCCAATTATCTTCACTGTATTCTTTTTATTCTTCCCTGCAGGTCTAGTACTTTACTGGGTTGTGAATAACTTGTTATCGATCACACAGCAGTATTATATTACTAAGCAAATTGAGAAAGCAGGCTCGTAACGCTGCTTCATATTGTTTAAAAATTGAAAAACAAATGGGAGATTTAAAGCCAATATGGATTTAAATCTCCCTTTTTGCGTCTAGCTCCTTGTAAGCTAGCCTCCATCAATACAGTTAAAAGCAAAATAGACAGAAAGACTTATGGAATTAGGACAGCTTAATACAGATACCATTGTAGCCATTGCTACGCCACCCGGTCGTGGGGGAGTGGGAATCATTCGGGTATCAGGTCCTAAATCTAAAGACATCGCAAATGCCATTGTCGGCTTTGTCCCTAAGCCTCGATACGCTAATTACTGTCCATTTAAAGATGATACTGAAAACACCATAGATGAAGGTCTTGCCATATATTTTGAAGGCCCTAATTCATTCACTGGTGAAGACGTGCTTGAGCTTCAAGGCCATGGTGGCCCCGTAGTACTCGATTTTGTTTTAAAGCGCTGCATAGAGCTTGGAGCTCGAACCGCTCGGCCTGGTGAGTTCTCTGAACGCGCATTTTTAAATGACAAAATGGATTTAACACAGGCCGAAGCCATTGCTGATTTAATTGACTCGGCTTCTGAGCAAGCAGCGCGATGCGCCGTTCGGTCTTTGCAAGGTGCATTCAGTAAACGTATCCATGAATTAGTGAATAGCCTGATTCAACTTCGTATATATGTTGAAGCGGCTATTGATTTTCCTGAGGAAGAAATCGACTTTTTATCTGACGGCAAGGTCGAAAAGGATTTACGCAGTGTTATGTTAAATTTATCTAACGTGATGCAAGAAGCCAATCAAGGCACATTACTACGAGAAGGCATGTCGGTGGTGATTGCAGGCAGACCCAATGCGGGCAAATCATCATTATTGAATTCGTTATCGGGTAGAGACACCGCAATCGTGACTCACATAGCGGGTACCACACGAGACGTATTGCGTGAACATATACACATTGATGGCATGCCGTTACACATTATTGATACAGCCGGGTTGCGAGATGCGCCAGATGAAGTTGAGCGCATTGGCATTCAAAGAGCTTGGGATGAAATTGAACAAGCAGATCGGGTTTTATTGGTGGTGGATGGCACCGAAACAGATGCATTGGCCCCTCATGATATCTGGCCTGATTTTGTTGATAAGTTACCACATCCTGAACGCATAACAGTTATTAGAAACAAAGCCGATTTAACGGGTGAAGTGTCAGGCATATCAAATGACACACAAAGCCCTGTGGTGCGCATTGCGGCTAAAGATGGTTCTGGTATTCAAGATTTACGTGACCATTTAAAAACGATAATGGGCTACAACGCAGCAAGCGAAGGGGGCTTCATTGCTCGCCGACGTCATATCGAAGCATTGACCAAGGCTTCAAATAGTCTTGATTGTGGCTTAGATCAGCTTTTAGGGGCCAGTGCGGGTGAGTTATTAGCAGAAGATTTACGCATGGCCCAAAATGCTTTGAGCGAAATTACCGGTGAGTTCAGCAGTGATGATTTGCTGGGTAAAATTTTTGGTAGTTTTTGCATTGGTAAGTAACGTGAATTTAATTTTTTCAGATGTTAAAACAGATGAAACAAAGCCAAAAAGTAAAATACAAAAGAAGTTTGACCGTTTGTGGCAGAGTGTTGAAAAAAGAAAGCGCGCAATGACAAGCTCAAGCAAGACATGGATGGCCTTGTATCTGAATACAATCAAACGGTTTTACCTAAAGAAAAAGAATACATAGAGCCCTTGTGTGCCCTACTAAATAAATTGACGATTTTTTATAGTCGTAAAAGCTTGGCACAATGGCAAAGAGACGAGCTTAGTGAGTGGTTTAGCGAGGTTATTTGCCAGCTTAGCCAATATAGCCCAGAAAAAGCCCAGCACCATGCTGAAAAATTCCAGAGTGTATTCTGCCAGCACCATGAAATATCAGAGCAAGCGCTTAAAGACAGTGAAGACTTGTATCAAGAAGAATTAGACGCCGATAGCGCAGACCAGAATCAAGATGAAATGTTTGATACTGATGGTGAATTTAATCAAGCTGAAAATCCTGATTTTAACTTCAACCCGTTTAACGAAGAAGCACTCGACCAGCCTGCCCCAAAGCAAGAAGCCCAATTAATAAATGGCAAGTGGATACGAAAGCTCTTCCGTCGCACCGCTCAGGCTTTGCATCCAGATAAAGAACAAAACCCTGAAAAGCGTTAACATAAACAAAATCTAATGAGTGAACTACTCAGGGCTCGCGATAATAAAGATGTTATGACCATGATGATGCTTTACAACCAGCATGTGGATGATAGTGAGCTGGCCTTAGTTGAAGATGAAATGCACAGCCTATGTCAGATGCTAGAGCAACAGCAGCGTCAATTAGACGTAACTCGGACAGACATTATTTATCAAAGCCCTTTACATGCATCTATTCATGAGAACTTGTATGCAGCTAGCCCTAAAACGCGAAATAAAAAGTTAAAAGAATACTTAGAAAATGTGCAAGACGACATCGACTATCAATTTGAAGTCGTTGAATACCTTGGTAATTTAAGCCAGTTAAAAAAGGTATTAGAAAAGCGCGCCAATCAATTTAACCCCATGGCTTGGTAGATGTCATAAACAGTACATTTGTCATAGGCCGTGTAGTGAGTTGTTGGCCTAAAAGGGAGTCATATTCTTTAGGCTTCGTATTAAGTAGCTATTTAGGCCTGCCAATCATTTGTATGTAATTTCTCTGTTGAGGCTATAATGGTCTATTACCCTGATATATTGGACTGAACTGTGACTCAAGACATTAACTTCAAAAATAATCCATTACACGGTTTGAGCTTAAAAAATCTATTGATAGAAATGGTGGATCATTATGGATTCGACATTCTGTATGCTTATTTGAACATTAATTGTTTTAAAACTAATCCAAGCATTGAATCCAGTGTTAAGTTCTTAAAAAAGACGGATTGGGCTTGTGAGAAAGTAGAAGCCTTTTATATGTATCAATATAAAAGCTTACCGAAAGTGTCTTCTACTCAGTTTGATATCCCACCTCGCGACCGTATTGTTCCTGAGGGGCAAACAACCGGAGAGCCTGCTGAATTGTCTTTAGAGGATGCCGAGCGCCTTAGTGTGTTAAGGGCTAAAAAAGCCGCTGAGCATAGAAGCGGTGGGGATTATGGCCAAGGTAAGCGTTTTGGCACTGGTAAACCGCAGCGTAGCGGCCCAAAACCTAGACCGGCCAGTCATACTGGAGGCGGTAATAGCAATGATTCGAACCCATGGGGTAACTGGGAAAAATAATCGAGCAGATACGGTGTAACACATAAAAACTGACCATTATACACATCTGACGCTGCCGACGAAAAGTAAAGAGAAAATCTAAGAGTACCCGATAACAACACAAAACAAGAAAGCAACGCACATATGAGAACAACAGG
>ERZ1027208.143-NODE-143-length-36775-cov-39.882789_pt1 | contig 36775 bp, 30 predicted proteins | sample MGYA00520867_ERZ1027208 | MGnify/ENA primary metagenome ERZ1027208 (study PRJEB33311, sample SAMEA4378413) | marine metagenome | biome: Marine biome; feature: Fjord; material: Water | collected 2014-07-20T08:00:00Z/2014-07-... | depth 75 m ...
TGATCTTCAATCGCCGATTTACCGCTACGCGTCACTAAAATAATGTCTTTAATACCCGCAGCCACCGCCTCTTCAACCACATATTGAATAACTGGCTTATCCACCACCGGCATCATCTCCTTAGGAATTGCCTTACTTGCAGGCAAAACCCGCGTACCTAAACCCGCCACGGGGATAATGACTTTACGAACCTTCAACATCGTTGCTCCATGCTTTTAACCATTAATGGCTGGAATTATAACGCTCCATAAAGCTTGCGTGTGATAAACAAATGAACTTAAACCACCACACATTCAGCACCAAGCTATCCCTAACTTAATAAAACTGAACACATTAATGAGAGACACCAGACCGTCTAATCACCTTGATAAACGTTAACCAAAGGATGCGAAGATCAAACAAGAACGAACGACGCTTTAAATACTCAGCATCCAAATCCACTTTTTGTGGAATGGGTAATTCATCACGCCCATTAACTTGCGCCCAACCTGTTAAACCAGGCAGCAACTGATGCACCCCCTTTTCAGCCCGTAAAGCGACCAGATCATTTTGGTTAAATAATGCTGGACGAGGACCGACAAAGCTCATATCTCCCTTCAGGATACTCCAAAGTTGCGGCAGCTCATCCAAGCTCGATTGACGTAGAAAACCGCCAATGGGTGTTAACACACCCTTAGGGTCTTTCAATAAATGGGTCGCCACCGCAGGCGTATCAACCTTCATGCTGCGAAATTTTGGCATTTTGAATGTAGCATTATCAACACCTACTCGATTGGACCAATATAACGCTGGACCTTTTGAGGTAACCCTAACCAAAATAGCCACTATAAGAATGGGCATAAACAGCACAACGCCAGCATTAACAGCCAAAAGTATATCAAATAGTCTTTTCATTCAAATACGCGTCCACTGTTTTCTTCAATGCCTCATCCATTGTAACAACAGGTTCCCACCCTAATAGTTTTTCTGCCTTGGAACTATCCACCTGCAACGAGTCACACAATTTGTGCATCACGTCACCTTTCCCTAGCAGCCTTGCTAAGCAGGTTAGCCAACTCACAGGAATAGCCAACAAACAGCTTTTTTTTCCAAACACCTTTGATACCTTTTGCAATAACTCCGTAGTCGACAGGTCTTCAGCATCGGCAACAAGAAACACTTCGTTAGCTGCCTTAGGGGCTTGAATACAACAGCCAATAAAACTCACTAAATTATCCAGCGCAAGCAATGAGCGCCGGTTATTAATCGCTCCAAAAGGCAAAGGGAGCCCTCTCTTAACCCACGTAAGCATCGAAGCAAAATTTGCTCGAACACCCGGCCCATAAACTAAAGGTGGGCGAATTATAACCACCTCCATACCCGTTTCTTTAGCCAACAACAACAACCCCTGTTCGGCCTCATATTTTGATAACGCATAAGGATTATGCGGCAAACATTCATCGTCAGGTTGAAAAGGCACGCCCTTTTCTGTGACTTCACCATTGACCTTTATTGAACTAATAAAAACAAACCGTTTAGTGCCCACTTTCGCGGCCTGCTTCGCTAGTTCCAATGTTGCACGAGTATTAACTAAGCGAAACTGCTTCAATGGGTTAGGAGCAGAGTCTTTCATCATATGCGCTCTCCCTGCTAAATGAATGACAACATCAATGCCCTTCAGTTTACAAGGCCAGTTATTCTCGCTGATGATGTCTTTCACCATAACTTGCTTTACTCCATCAGCAAAGCCAGGTTGCTCATCTCTCACCAAAGCAGATACAACACAACCTTTAATTAACAAGTCAGCGACTAAGGCCCGCCCAATAAACCCTGTCCCACCGGTAATAAAAACGTTCACTTAGTCGGCCCTTGTATTGCAGAGATCATTAAAGCCACAAAAACAAAAAATTGATCAACTTTACGCCGCCTTAATTGCCCCGACTTCAAAGCAAGCTTAAAAGCATCTTGCCGAGTGGACAGTCGAACCATCTCTAGCCCAAAAACATCAATAAGCATCCTAATTGAATCGAAAGGTTTTCCAGAAAAAACATAAGCCACCCTACTGAGCAAAGCTTTCAACGATATATTTACACCTAACTGGTTAGCCCCATGCTGCCGATAGTGCATTTTTGGAACGGGGTCTATAAACCAACTAAAACCATGATTCCTTATAATTGCGTATGCCAACCAATCATGCGCAATAAAATCATTCAATTGTGGGGATCTTTTTAAATAACCTTTAAGAAGGTGAGCCGACTTTTTACTCAAAATATACGTACAGCCAGGACCGGCCGCTTCAAATAAATGGTCGAATCTTTTTTGTGGCTGAGCTTTATCGATTAGACGCTCGCGACCATCGCCCCAGATAGCAGTAACATTAGATGAGTATCCATCTGCGTTATTGAGCCTCAACTGCTTTATTCCATGCGATAGTTTATCTAAAAACCAAATATCATCTTGGTCAGCAAAAGAAACATAATCAAAATTGGAAAGATCAACCGTCTCAATCAGCCTATAAAAATTTTTAGCCGCACAACCATAGCGCACCCCATACTCCAAGACATTAATATTGCAGCACGTTTTTTCATAACGTTTACACAGCTCATAACTTCCATCGGTAGATACATCAACACTAATAAATATCTGGACGTTAACTTCCTGCTGTTGGCACAAAGAATCAATCTGCTCTTCTAGCCATAACCTACCATTATAAGCAGCAAGCAATACTGCAATTTTTGGGCGTTGCCTATCACCTTTATCTTTCATAGCTTGCCCAATACCATTTATACGCACTTACAATGCATGCCCTACACAACCGATGCCTTTCCCATATAAAATGAATGCAATGTCATTTCAAACGTACTAGATCTCCGCTGTATTTCCTATACAGCCTTATCGCCTTATCGCCTCTATAAGAGTCAATGTTCCACTCTAAAAGGTTAAATAAACGCCCGATATGTCAACCTGCACATGAAGCAGCAAACAGTGTATTCACCATAAATGGTGCCAATTTTTTGAATATCTCCTCGTTGAGGGTGAAGCCTAACCCATCTCAACGACCTTAGCATTATAAGGCGACTAGCAAGCACTATGAAAGCCCTAAGTCATTTCTAACCTAGGGCCTCTAAATTGCTAATACTTATAGCTTAGAAAATACAGAAGCCTGCTATCAACTACTCATCAAGCCGACTAAGCTTTATTTTCAAATAATATCAATAATTTGATCCACCGAAACACCTACAACTTCAATTAAGCCATCATCGGTAACCCCCTCTTCAGCCGGGGTTCCCTCATCCAACTCCTCAGAGAGGTTAGTTAATAGATCAACTAAATCATCACCAAGATCAACACCTGAATTTAATAACTCATTAAGCATTAACTGCAAATCATTCAGTTCACTCTCGTGACCATGCTTTTCATGTCCGTACCCATGGCCATTGCCGTGACTTTCATGCCCTAGACCATCACCTGAATCATCGTCGTCATCGTCGTCATCGTCGTCGTCGTGATCGTCGTCGTCATCGTCATCGTCGTCGTGATCGTCGTCGTGATCGTCGTCGTGATCGTCGTCGTGATCGTCGTCGTGATCGTCGTCATCGTCTGAATCAGGCGCACCAGAACTATACTCTTCTAATAACTGATTTAATAAAAGCACTAAGTCATCACCAAGGTCATACCCGGAGTCTAAAATATCGCCTATTAAACTAACAACATTACCGTTTTCAGGAAAAACAGATGTCACAAACTCATCTGTTAGTTTATTAAAAGCCCTTGAAAGCGCACCAAAAACTGGATTGTTCGTTAATGTAGAAAAAAAGTTCACCGCATCATAAACAACAGCGCCACGCTCTTCTGGGGTTTCTTCAAATTTACCAACCAAATACTCAATAGCCTTACCAGCCTCTTCACCCGTCAACCCTAAATTATCAGCAATTAACTCAGCTAACTCAACGTCACTTAAATCCGATACAGAGTCGTCCATCTCATTAGCTAAATGATATAGCCCCTCTTCGTCGGATAAGCTTATCGCCCCCTTAGCAAACATCGCTGCGTATTGCCCGACACCTTTTGAATTTTCTTCGTAAGACATCACAACATGATAAAGCCGCACCATCGATGAAAAAAGTTTCCCATTTGACATAATATTCTCTCCTTAAACCCCATTTCGCCATACACCATAACCTCATGAACGGCCCCACATTAAAACAGTAACTGAAAGTATTTTATAAAAAACACAGCTAGTTAACTGTGAACTCACTCACAGCTTAGTACGCATACACACATCAACTATACCTAAAAAAGCCTATTTTTATTAATACTTTCACACGTATCTTAGCTGTAAACTTAATATTTTTAGCCTCATATGATTGCTCTGAATAGACTCTATACCAACACATATTCCGATGCCTGCACCACTCTCAATAACTTGCTCCGATCACCGCTTGCTTAAAGCGTGTAATGGAAAGCAATGATGCCCTCAACTCCTGCAACCAAATCAAGCTGGCTGACCCCTTGATTTTATAATGGAAATTAATGATGCCCTCAACTCCTGCAACCAAATCAAGCTGGCTGACCCCTTGATTTTCTAGCTGGTTGACCCCTTGATTTTGTTCAGGCATAAAAAAACCCCAGCTCAAAATGAACTGGGGTTCTAATGTTTCACTGCTTTAAATCAAGCAGCAAGGTTACTTACATTCTATTGCTAGAGTGTGTTTGCCTTTGTATCTATTACTTAAGCTAGTGTCAATTGACCATCAACAATAACAATTTCATCATTTGCTACACCAGTTAGTGTAATAGTTGCTGTTTCAGCTTGAGCAGCTGTGTTTGAACCAAACACTGATGTTTCAATTTGAATAACTGTATCACCAGCAACTTCTGTTATGAAGTATTCTAGAACAGCATTATCACCATCAGTAGCAGAAACACCTGAATTTAATACTGCAGCACCTAGGTAGATGGTGTCATCAGCATCATCAGCATCATCAGTACCTTGACCAAAGTTAGCAATAGCAAATGCTGCGCCGGCAGCTAGACTATCAGCCATGTATAAATCATCTTTAGTCGCATCACTAGTAGTAACAGCAGGGTCATAAGTAGTATCAAATAACGCATCAACAGCAGCCTGTGCATCTGTAGCAACAAGATTAACAGCAGCTAAGCCATCTGTTATTACGGTTGCAGCAGTTACGGCTGCTAATGCAGCTGTTTCAGCGGCTACAGCAGCGGCTAATGCATCATCAACTGTTGTTTCATGAGTATCAACTGCGGCAGCAGCCACTGATAACGCATTAAACAATGTATGACCAGTATCCAAACCTTCCACAACTGCTGTAGAAGTAACTAGATCCGCAGCCGTTACAACTTTAGCAGCTACTGCTGCTACGTTTGCAGCAATAGCTGCTTCAAGGTCTGAAATACCAGGATTAGATGCTTCTGTACCACTTGTTGAAATTACAACATCAGTTACGTCAACATTTACAGCCGCTACAGTCGTAGCTGTTACAACTGCACCACCAGCCGCAGTTATAACGAAAAGAGCACCGTCAGCTAATGCTACAAAAGCAGCAGCAGCAGCATTAGCTGTGTAACCACCTACCGGTGCAGTTAATGTGACACCATCGATAGTAACGCTTTCACCTTCTACCATTGCTCCTAATGTAATAGCATATTCTTCTTTTTGTGCGCCACCTGCTGGTGTTAGAACAGATCCAGTAACAATAGCATCATCAATAAATGCAGCACCACTAACTGTTACTGTTCCATTACCAGTACCAGCTTCGTACGCAGCAACTTCCATTGCTAGTGCAGCAGCTGCTGCAGTTACAACAAGTCCAGCTGCTGTATCTGCAGCTTGATCAGCATTTTCATTATTTACAGCACCTTGCAATCCAGTAACGGCTGTAACAGCAGCTTGCGCAGCTGTTTCAGTTACCACTAGGGCAGCTAAAGTAGCAGCATTAGCAGCTTCTGCTTCCGTAACCATTTGTGCTCTAATTGCAGTTGAAGCAGCGAGGTAATTAGCTTGCGTGTACGCAGTTGCTGCAGCGACAGCTGTACCAGTAACATCATCAGCAGCATCTAAAACAACATTAACAGCAGCTTGTGCTGCAGCAATATCAGCCGCATCAATATCTAAATCTAAATCAACATCCGTTGCATTTGCAGCAATATATGCAGCAACCGCAGCATCAGCAGCTGTTACTGCAGCCAAACCAGTAGTCAACGTAAATGTTTCTACTGCTGAGCTGGCTAAACCAGCTTCTGTTGTCACTTGAAATGTTGCTGCAAGAGGTAAGTAAATTGGGTTAAGGTTTGCTGATAGATCTGGGTCACCTAACACAGTTGCGATTTGTGCGATGATTGCACCTACGTCTGCGCCTTCTTTATTTAAACGACCAAGAACATATGCTGTTGCTTGATCCTTTACGCCTGTTGCTTCAATTGCACCAAAGTTAGCAACAATTTGGTCTGCTAATGCTTCTGTTGTTAATAACGCAGCATCTTCTGCTATTAATAGGTTAGATAATGCGTTGATGCTATTTGCAGCAACGTATGCTTGGTATTGTACTAATTCTTCGTTTGATGGTGCTGCACCTTCTGCACCTATTACTGTACGGATAATTTGCTGATCCGCTGCTGAGTAATCTGATAAAGCCATGTTGTATCTCCAATTATTTAATTTAAAAAGTTCAGTCGACTAAACTATTTTGTTTAGAACCCAAACTTACCTTACGGTCAGTTTGCATTCTGCCCAGCCTGGGTTTTAATCAGCCTCGGCACAATACAAACTACTGTTTCTGATGGTACTCGTTTAGCTATGCACTCTATGTGATCAGCATCACACCACTTACTTATTTCTTTTTTATCATAAGGTTACCATCCACAGCTGATCCTTTCTGTAAATGCATTATTACAAATATAGACTAACTTTGACTATAAAACAAACTTTTACTGTTTTTTTACCACTTTCTTTTCAACCCTAGCCATAGTTCTTTTGTGTTGGTTTCAAACAAGGCAATGTTGCTACGTTGAGTTACCCGCCTTATATTGATATAACCAACCCAATCGTTACCTGCAATCTTTAACGGCTTTTGGTACTCAAGCAGCGCATTAACGCGTTGAACTTTTCGCCTACTGCCATTATTTAATAAGCTGTTGTAGCCTTTTTGGTCCTTTTGCTCATAGTAGCTTAGCATTGCTTTTAGCTTATCATTACTGTTGTTATTTAAGCGTAAATCGTACTGAAACTGTACTTTTTTTATTTTTTGGTCTCCACCAAGGCGACTGCCCACTGCCCAGTCTTTACCTGCCGACACTTGCGCCGTATAAACGGCATTTTTCTGGTGACAGCTTATTGAACTGACCGCTCCTGCAAAGCGTCCATCTAGTGCTTTGTTGTTTTGCTGTCCTTGGCGCTGCACATCTACCCCATATTGTTGAGAGCATTGGTGCCATTGTAAAAATCTGTGTCGCAACGCGCCTTGTACAATATAGTAGGGTTTTTGCTGCTGATAATTAAGCACATCAATTGATATCCCCCCTATAATTTGATGTTTGCTCGCTAAGTTACGCCCCCATGTTGCAGCTAACTGGCCCCATTGGTAACTTGTAAAGCCTGTTTGCGTTGCTTTTTTCTGCTGTAACTGTGCTGATAGCACTGCAAATTCTTTTTTGTTTATTTGTTTTCGTGCGGCTATAGACAGGCTTAAGTCTATTGCCTGACCTGCTTTTTCTGTCTCATCTGCTGCCAACTTTAATTTGATGGTCTCACCACCTATGGTCAGTGGTATGACTGAGTTTGAGGGTGCGCTGTTAAGGTTGCTTGAGGCACCCACTTTAATGTTAATTTGCTTGCTTACTAGCCATTTCTTAGTTGGTTTGATGGCCCAGTTACTGCCGGTGCTTTTCTCATCACCTAATAGGCCATTTAATGCTGCTTGGTAGGCGGCTTTTCCACCACGTACACTCGGGTTTATCATTAAGGCTTGCTCAAGCAGCTCGGCCGCTTCTGCAAAACGTGACTGGTGATTTAGTGCCTGACCATGCTTCACCAACTCTTCAGGTGATGACTCGCCCGCCTTTTCTAGCGCATACCCTGTGGACACAGCCATTAGTAAACTAATTATTGCGACGATAGCTGCTTTTTTCAGTGCTTGATGCCCTCTCAAGCTAGGTAACTGCTTCAGTTGTTTGCGCTACGGTATATAGCTCTATTGGTTCTGGCGTGTCTTTTAATAAGAAAGCACCCAGTGAGTCTAGCTTTATAGCATTCTGCGTCCACTGTTTTGCTGCTTTTTCACCTATAAGTATGGGTTCTGCCATCTCGGCTGTTAGGGCTTCTAGCTGCATGGCGGTGGTGACCGTTTTACCTGTGACGGTATAGGCGCGCCTGTGAGACAAACCAAACGCACCCGCTAATACTTCCCCATACTCCATGCCTATCCCTATTGCTAATGGTGGGATGTGGTCAACTCCAGTGTCGTTACTCATTAATGTTTCGCTATGGGCTATAATTTCTTTCGCTGCTATTAGTGCCCTTTTATCGGCTGAACCGCTTCTCCACACAGCGGTAACCGCATTGCCAACATAGGCTTCTATGTCTCCACCATGTTTTTGTATAACGTTACCCGTTAGGGTGTAAAACCCATGCAAAACGGCACCTGCTTGCTGAGCTGGTAAGTGGTTGCACCACGCCGAAAAGTTTCTTAAATCCGCATGTAAAACCAGCACTTGCTCGTGCTTAGCGTCCAGCACATCAACCGGTTGTTGAAACGCTATCCATTTTGCGGCATGTGCTGGTAAGTAACTGGATAAGTTTTGGTACAACTGATCTCCTTCTTTTCTGCTGGCAGCATACCCGAATAACGCCATTAACATGCTTGAGGTGATCGAAAAGATGACGCCGCTTAGCCATGGTATTAACATTGCCTGTGACCATAACGTTAATACATGAATAGCTATCGCGGATACGGACAAAAACACACACGTTAATAACGGCGTATAGACAACTTTTAAGCCTTTAGCCCGACTAGACATGTAAAGGAAAGCAGCCATTATAAGGACCATTAATATTTCTAAGGCGGTTGCTATACGTGGTGTAAAAGGGAGTCTATTATCAAGTAATGCGCTGATTAGCTGCACATGCACCTCGACACCATCTGCAAGCCCAGATTGCGGGGTTGCAATAGAATCGCCAGAGCCAAATGCTGTTGACCCGATTATTGCCCATTTGCCTTTTAAAACATCGTTAGGAACCGTCCCCTGCATTAGGTCTAGCGCAGAAATGGAGATGATTGACTGTCTAGACAGCCACCAGGGTATGCGGATATAACCCTGCGAGCTAACTGGTATATTTAGCCTTACATTGTTGCTAGGGTGCATTAATACGTATGGCGAACGCCACCACTGCTTGTTTTTATGTAACTTAAAAATAGAGCTTTGCCCATGCCCCTCGGCTAGCACTGATAATGCTAATGCAGGGTATGATTGCCCTTTGAAGCAGATAAGCGATGGAATGTGTCTTACCACACCGTCCGAGTCTACTTTAGGCACAATGTGCCCGACCGTTGCCGCTGCTGACGCCAGCTTTTTATTGTTGGCTATGATGGCGTTCGCTGCGGGGTACGTTTCCGCGCAGTCATTATCTATTGAACCACCGGCCAACGCTCCCACTTGAGTGTCGTCGTCGGCATTAATGGCTAATATCTGAGCCAGGGTGGTTGGTCGCTGCCTCATTAGTTGAACAAGCTTATCGTCTCCTGACTGTTTAAGTGGAAAGACCATGTCAACAATAGCCATGCTTACGTCACTTTTTATCGCCTTGCCCATCAGCTCGGCCACTTTTTCTCGTGGCCATGGCCACTGTCCGTATTGAGACACGCTTTGCTCATCTATATCAATCACGACAATACGCTGTTCCAACTTGTTATGACCACCTATTAGCCGCCAAACACGATCGTCTACCTTTGTTTCTATTTTGGTCAGGATCGCTGGTGCCACCCAAGAACATGCCACCGTTAATACAGCGGCTATAATCAGTGGAAAAATACTTTTAAACACGAGTGGTTTTTTTGCCATTATCTCGCCCAGCTTGATATGCCTTTAAAGCGGCCTTCGTTTACTTGATGCTGAAATAGCAAGCCGGCTTCTTTTGCATTGCCCGTCAACGCCCCTTTGACCGAGCTTGCCCCACCCTCAGAGTAGAAAAGGCCATTGCTTCCAATGACACCGTCCACATCCAGCGTAGTATTACCAACTTGGGGGTGGCTTAAATCTAGCTGTGTTGAAAATGCTTTTTTAGCAAAATCAAGCTCTAGTGTTCCTCTTTTTAATGCGCCCTGTGTTGGCTGCTCCCCTGCCGCTGCATGGGCATTAAAAAAATAAACGAAACTACGCATAAGGCTAAAATTGACAACGCCTTGCGTAGGCATCACGTCAAATGAGGTTGGTGCCTCTCTAAATAAGCCAAAACGCCCGTCTCCTATTGTTATTTCACGGCCATTACTTGCCTGTTTGTAAGCCATGCTCAGCGTATCACCAGGTAAACGACTTGGCCACCAGTTGGCCCAGGCCATATCACCTGACAACTTAAGGCTTTTAACACCTTCCCCAATGCTTTCACCTAACTGCTTTCTTTCTACCAATTGCTCGCCTGCTGGCGCTTCGGTCGAGTTAAGCGGCGCTTGTTCGGGAACTATGCTTAGGTCATTTATTTCTATGGCATGGCTAAAAGACTTAAGCTGAACTTGCTTCTCCCCCAGCTGATAGGTCAGCACCATATCACCCATTTCTTTGGTCAGTTGCTCGGCACCGTGGCAAACACCTAAACCATTAGCTAAGCAGTTCTTACTAAATGGTGAAACAGCTATCCCACCTGAGTAAACGGCAGCCCACATATGACTACCGTCAACTTTTACCACGTAATCTGTGCCCAACACCCCTAAGGCTGCAACTGGTGTATTTAGCCGATAACGATCATGCGCGGCCTTAGTTGCTTTACCGGAAATACTGCGCACTACGCCCGTTATTAAATTAAAACGGATGGCATTTTTTTTAGGTTCCTTTAGGTTGTAGTGATAAGCTTCTATGCGTAGCCGGCTGTTAGGCCTGACACTCACAACGGCATCATCAATAAACCGAATATGGACGTGGCCACCAGCACCCGTTTGCACTATGTCACCAACGTAAATAAAATCATCACGCTTCAGCGACCTTTCCACACCATTAAGATGAATAACGGACGTATTGCCAATTAAAAGCGTCACTTCTCCTATTGCGGTGTTTTTTTCAATGGCTAATGCCGCTCCAGACAATTCAACTAGGAGCAAAACCACCACTAGGCAACATTGAATACCATGCATTCTTTGGCCTTTAATTTTATAAATTGCGTTTAGGCGGCTCACCAATATGTTAAAACTTTTATTCATGGTGTAATATCGCTTTTATTATTAAATTTGCCTGTGCGCATAATCACATATGCTATTGATTAATCACTAGCATGGGCAATTATGGTTGATTATTACTTTATATGGGACATAATCAATGAATTTATGGATATAGTAGCTGATAGTACTGCCAACGCGACAACAAGACGATACTAATGCCTATTGCACCCCTTGCTTTAAAACAATTTAAACTGCTGGAGCGCCTATCGGATGACACCATTGCTGAGTTAAGTGAGCGTGCTCAGTTTATTGACGTTCCGCGCCGCAAGGTTGTTTTGCAAAAAGACAAGGTCGCTCATTCGTTAGGGCTACTTATAAGTGGGCGCCTTCAAGGTGTTGATATGACACTTGACGGCAAAGAAGCTGGACTGTACTTCATTGAGCCAAATGATTTTTTTGGTGAGCTATCTGTTATTGACAACTTACCGGCCTCTGAATACATAATTTGCATCTCGACTGCTAAAGTCATCACGATACCCGCCAATATTATCCGCTCTATCCTCGCTACATCACCCGATGTTGCGGCGATTATTAATAATCGACTGGCGCGCCGCTTGCGTGAGTCTCTCTCTCAGCGGACACTTTTATCAATGCCTTCTCCACTACAGCGCGTAAGTGCTCAGCTACTTCACCTGACATCTAGCTTTAAGCAAGCCAATTCGACTATCAATGATGCACCGACTCACCAAGAAATAGCTATTATGATTAACACAACAAGGGAGACTGTTACCCGTGTTTTTCAAACACTGCAAAAGAAAGGCCTCATTAAGCGTAACGGAAACACGCTTATCGTACTAAATTTGAAAAAACTGCAGCGGCTTGCCGAAGACCCTAATAACCTATAACAGTAAAGTACCTATACCCTATACGCGCTACCGTTATTGCAGCCGAGTATTTATCTCGTTTATCACCTCGTCTGTTAACAAACCCGCTTTATATAAAAAACGAGTATGACTAATGACTAAATCGTAGTTTACTTGGAGGTTTTCTTTCTTAGACTCAAGCAGCGCTTGATGAGCATCCATTACCTCTGAAACGGTGGCTATGCCATACTTAAAACTTTTCTCCAATGACTGATACGACTTTTGAGCGGACTCAACTGCTTTTTCGGTCGCAGCAATTCTTCTATTAATTGATTTTGTATTTAAATACTCATCAGTCAACTCTTTATTAATGCGCCGCCTCTCTTGCTCATAGCTTGCCTTCGCAATTACTAACTGCTGCTTCGCTTCATAAACCCCTGCCGCTGTAGAGCCGCCATTAAAAATCGGCATAGTTACGTTTAACGACACAACCTCTGTATCGACTACTGGCGATGCTGAGTTCTCAAAGCCAATATTTGTTTCCTGTTTAGCAAACTGCAGATCGACCACGGGGTAATGCGCTGCTTTTTTCTCACGTAGCCGCCTTTGAGCCGCCTCAATTTTCTTTAATTCCGCCTGTAACAACGCACTGCGTTCACCTACCAAACTTAGGTAGTCTTCAATGTCACCCACCTGATTTATTAATGTTGGCTGGCTAACTAATTGAGCCAGTTTCTTAACTGGTTTTCCTGTTAACTCACGCAAATCAGCCTTTGCCAAGTCCAGCAAACGTTGAACTTCCACTTGGTCGGCTTCAAGCATGTCTAGGCGCGCCACTATGACATAAACATCTGTTATTTTTACTAGTTGCTTTTTATATAAGGCATCAATCTGCTGTTTTTTCTTAAAAACCGACATGTTTTCTTCGATAGTTAACGCTAGCTCACCTTGTGCTTTTAGCAACCCAAAATACCTTTCGACCGTATCAAGCCTAACGACTGCTTGCGTGTCTACATACTGGTATTTAAACTGCTCTTGAACCGATTTGGAATACTTCCACGCATTATACTTTTGCATATCAAACAAGGACTGGCGTACGGAAAGACTGTATCGCTGACCTGAATAATGATCGATGGGTCTTTCAACCGCCCGCCTAGTCGTAGATGTTGCTGAACCACCTAAAGAGGCTTGAGGCATCAACTGACCCAATGATTGCCGCTCTCTGGCCACACCAATTTCAACACCTAACTTATTTATTAAAAGTCTTGGATCTGAGGCTTGTACCTGTTGGTATGTCTGTAATAAGTTTTGAGCCATGAGCGGCTGACTTATCAACACTAACGCTACAAACCCAGCAAATAAATTAAGCCTTAACACTGCTTACTCCTCTAAAAAGGATCGCTGAAAAGCATCACTAATAGGCTTAGCTAAATACTCAAAGAAGCTTCTCTCACCGGTGCCTATTAATACTTCTGCCGGCATTCCGGGCAACAGTTCTAAACCAACAATGTCATTGATGCTTTCTGGCAGCAATTCTAGTTCTGCCTGGTAATAAGGAACACCTGTTTGCTCGTCAATCAACCTGTCTGGCGACAGCTTCATCACCCGCCCAAACAATTGAGGGGTTGTCTTTTGGTTAAAAGCACTGAATCGAACTTCACCTTCAAATCCAATATTCACGCGATCAATATCATTAAGCGACACTCTCGCTATCACTGTTAATTCGCCACTTTCTGGGACAATATCAAGAATAGGAACACCTGATGCAACCACCCCCCCTTCGGTATGCACGACAAGGTTTAGTACTTTCCCTGTTACTGGTGCACGTAGTAACACTCTTGATAACTTATCATCCAGTGCCATTAGCTTTTCCGTTAGATCAAACGCCTCCGCCTGAACAGTTGCTAGCTCACTCACTATTTCCTTCTCTGACTCTTTTTCAAGCTGGATAATTTGCAACCTTGTTTCGCCAATTTGTATTTGGGTCTGAGCCAAACTGGCTGACAGCTCAGCTATCATACTGCCCACTCGAAGCTTCTCTCGAGATTTCTCTCTGATTAGTCGCTTGTCTGCAAAGCCTTCTTTTAACAACACATCTAACTCGGCCACTTCTTCTTTTAATGACAGGGCAAGTGACTCATTGCTTTTCTTTTGTTGATTTAAGCCTAAGCTTTTACTGTTTAATTGTTCTATACGTTGTTCAAGTACAAGCCGCTCACCATTTCTCGCATTTACTCTAGAGGTGAAAATGTCATTTTGAGCATTGATGACCTTTAATGTTCTATCGCTACTGTCATCCAATAATTCATCAGTGTATACGGGCTCGTCTAGTTTCGCTTGCTCTGCAAGCAACCTGTATTCAGTACTTTTCGATACGATATATTGAGCGCGTGTAATTTCCCTTTGCGCCTTAATTTGGGTGTCATCAAGCTCTATCAGGACATCGCCTTTATTAACCTCAGAGCCCTCTTCAATTAGTAGGTTTTTTACAATCCCCCCCTCTAGGTGCTGCAAGGTTTTACTGTTATTCTTTACCGCAACATAACCCGGCGCTAATGCCGCACTGTCAATTGGCGCTAAGACAGACCAAATACCCAGCACACCAAATGTTATCCCTAATATAAAAAAACCTACCCGGCTGATTCCTGCGTCGTTTGTCAGCGCCTCTACCTGCTTTGCATGCGTTGTACTTTGAGTAGCACTCATATTAACCTTTTGGTGGCACAGCTACAGGAGCAGGTGCATGTTTAGTTATCTTAGATTGAACTGGCCTTTTTGGCAGCTTGGATAGTACTTCTTCGCGAGGACCAAAGGCCATCATTTGACCACTTTGCATTAACAAAATTTTATCCAGCACATTCAAAACCCCTGGACGGTGCGTAATAATAATAACCGTAGCTCCCTTAGCCTTTAACGCCTTTAATGCTCTCGCCAGCGCTACCTCTCCCTGTTCATCTAGGTTGGAGTTTGGTTCATCTAACAAGATTAACTTCGGCTCGTTATAGACCGCTCTCGCCAAACCGATTCTTTGTCGTTGGCCACCTGACAGCACGCCACCAGAGCCACCTATAACGGTATCGTAACCCTCTTGCAGCTTCAAAATCGTTTCATGAACACCCGCTAACTGCGCTGCCTGAACGACCTTATCCGCATCAACCACACCAAAGCGCGCAATATTCTCGCTAACTGAGCCGTCAAACAGTTCTATATCTTGTGGTAAATACCCAATATATGGGCCTAGTTCTTGACGGTCCCAAGAGAAGATATCCACACCATCCAGCCTTACTTTCCCGCTAAGCGCTGGCCAAATACCGAGTAACGCCCTAGCCAGCGATGACTTGCCTGCTGCACTTGGGCCAATTATACCCAAAGATTCTCCGGGCAATAATTCAAAGGAAACCCCCTTAACAACCGGCATTCTAGTGCCCGGCGGGGCGACCATGATATTTTCTGCCCGTAACAGCCCTTTAGGCACTGGCAAGGACATGTTTTCTTTGTCTTTTGGGATTTTTGTGAGCATCTCATTTAAACGATTGTATTGCCCCCTAGCAGACACAAAACCTTTCCATGAGGATATCATTAAGTCGATAGGGGCTAACGCCCTGCCTAATAAAATTGACCCTGCGATCATTAACCCTGGCGACAGCTCTTGCTCTAACACCAAGTACGCGCCTAAGCCTAGCACTAAGGATTGAAAAAGCATCCTAAGCACCTTAGATAGCGAACTAATTGCACCCGCTTTTGAGCTTGCATCCGCTTGAGAAATTAATACCTGATTAGCACTCTCTCTCCAACGAACTCGAATAGACTCAAGCATGCCCATTGAGTCAACCACTTCGGCATTTCTCAAGTTTTTATTGACCAAGCTTCTCGCTATAATTGACTTTTCATTCGCATCTTTAAGTAGCTGACTGGTGGCTTTCTCATTGATGACAGCCAAGCCAGCCAATATGACCGCAGCAGCCACGGCCATCCACCCGTACCAAACATGGAACATAAACATGACAGCTATGTATATGGGCAGCCATGGGGCATCAAAAAATGCAAACAGCCCATTTCCTGTTAAAAATTGGCGTAAGCCAGTTAAGTCATCTAATGGTTGAGATGTGGCCTTATCCCCACCGCTTTGCAGCGCCTGCTTAAATGTAGCCGCATACACTCTCTCATTAAGAAGGCTTTCTATCCTAGCACTCACACGCACTAATATTTGTGAGCGCACCCACTCCAACAACCCCATTGTAGCGAATAATAGCACCACCAATAGCGTCAGCATTAACAGTGTTGACTTACTGCCACTGGTTAGCACTCGGTCATATAATTGCAGCATATATACTGCTGGCACCAACATAAGGAAGTTGATGAATAGGCTAAAAAAACCTGCTGTCATGAATGACTTTTTGCATAATAAAAACACTTCTTGCAAGTCAGACTTTTTTACCAACCCCATACAGAAAACCTTTCAATCATTCAAATTGAGGATTATAACATCGTTCAGATATTAGATGGGGGCTGGTTAAAAGCGACCAGCTTTCACCAAGAGAGCTTAGTTTATGGCTATGTTCAATTCCGTTTTAAAGTACAAACGCTTCCGAAAACCCGCTTTGATTACCCGTGACTTATAAAGGTAAGACTTTGTGATAATATGTAACATTATTAACGCCTCCCTGAAAAATGATTTTTACCTCTGGCCACTTTTTCTTTTTCTTTTTGTTATTCTATTTGTGTTATTTAGCCACTCAAAATAACTTACGAACACAAAATATAACCTTACTGATCGCCAGCTACTTTTTCTACGGTTTCTGGGACTACCGCTTCCTTGGGCTAATTCTCATATCAACCTTTATTGACTTTTTTGCTGCGCAATTTATTCAACAAAATAAGAAAAAACAGCAGGATAAAAGAGCGTTTCACTGGTTACTCCTTAGCCTGTCGGTTAACCTAGGTATTTTAGGTTTCTTCAAGTACTACAATTTCTTTATCGAAAGTTTCATGCAGTTGCTTTCGTTGCTGTCCATACCAACAACGTCTCATACCCTTGAGATCATCCTTCCTGTGGGCATTTCATTTTATACGTTTCAGACAATGAGTTACTCAATTGATGTCTACCGTGGGCGCCAGAAAGCCACCGAATCCCCTATCAATTTCGCACTGTTTGTCTCCTTCTTCCCACAACTGATGGCCGGCCCGATTGAGCGGGCAAAAAAATTGCTGCCACAGATAGAAAATAAAAGGAACATCAGTTACTCATCATTCCGAGAAGGTGGCTGGCTTATTTTATGGGGTGTTTTCAAAAAAGTTTACATTGCTGATAACCTTGCTCCTTATACTCATTGGGCTGTAAACCCTGGAGGTGCTCAAACGTCTATCGATGTCTACTTGGCTATGATTGCTTTTTCATTCCAATTTTATTGTGACTTTTCTGGTTACTCAGATATGGCAAGAGGCCTAGCCAAACTGATGGGGTTTAACCTTCGCCTTAATTTTAACTTGCCCTTTTTAGCCTCCAACCCATCAGAACTGTGGCGGCGATGGCACATAACTCTATCCAATTGGTTTCGTGACTATGTTTACGGGAGCTTGCGAAAATTACACCCCTCCGCGCTCATGAATACAACCGCTCTACTACTAACCATGCTATTGGTCGGCTTATGGCATGGCGCTAATTGGACATTTGTCGCATGGGGGGCTGGCTGGGGTATTACACTTGCTACTCACAGAGTATTACAGCCATTTATATCGACTTATACCAAGTTAACCCCTCTGGTGGATAAGCATACCCATTGGCTTGGGATCATATTAACGTTTCATATTTGGTTGCTATGGAGTGTTTTCTTTGTCTCTCCAGATTTAAGCCACGCAATTAACATGGCGTTAATCATGCTGACCGAGTTCAGCGGATCTTCCAATTCCGCCGCTGATGCAGCCCGGATATTGTTTTACACTAGCCCGCTTTTTTTCATCCAAGCAATACAATACAAACAGGGGCGGCTTGATATTTTAAAAAACAGTAATCGTGTCTTACGCTTAGCCCTGTATACTTCACTCTTATTACTCCTGTGGACTAATGGTGCGCAAAACTTAAATGAGTTCATTTACTTCCAGTTTTAGCTTTTTAAGAATGGCTATCGCTTCTGTCGGCATATTCTTATTGGCCGAGGTAGCGTTTCGCTCGTATTATTTTGGCTTAGAATCAATATACAAGCCTAGCGACTATAGCCCTCGGGCTATCACCATTTCAAAATTTATTGAGGCTGACCCGAACCCATTAATCGGATACAAACTATCCGCTAACCAAAAGGGGCTTTTTAAGGGCGCCCCTTTATCTGTTAATTCACAAGGCTTTCGGGGGAGTGAACCTGCAGGTAATCAGCTACCCCCCACTTATCAAATTTCTTTACTGGGTGCCTCTATCGATATGGGGGCGGGCGTTTCAAATGAGAGCACCTATGCCAATGCCTTAGAACGGCAGTTAAATGCAGCACTGCCCTTCTCCATTAAAATCCAAAACCACGCTGTCGGTGGCTATAAGGCCATACAAATTGAGCAATCTTTTTGGGCTAACGTGGATAAGCTCGAGCCAAACATGATACTTCTACCAGTACACCCAATGTTTTTCAACAAAACATATCAGCCCCACCAGGTGGATAGGGGAAATAGTTTTTGCTTTGAGATTCGCTGTCACTTTCAAGACTTTTTTATCCTAAAGTTACTGACGTCTTACGCACGGGAGCTCACACTAAACCTACGTAAAACCCAGTTGTTTGGTACAAAAAATCATTGGAATTCTTTAGCCAAAAAAAACAGCCCCTTTGAAAAATTAAACTCATCAAAAGAAGGCGATATATTTAAACGTTTCATTAAGAACTTACGCCGTGCTGGTTACACTGTGGTCGTTTTACGCTTACCTACACTTAAAACCTATTCAGCTCTCGAAGAGGCCAAGATGAATAATGCGTGGAATAAATGGTTAAATGAAGTAAATCCACCATTTACCATCGATACTTCGGGCGACCTGAAACCTAAAATCAGTAGCAGCGACAGCATTTATCCAGGGGATATGCACCCAAATCAGACAGTACACTCACTTTATGCAAACGCCATACTTCAGCCATTATCAACTATTTTAGGAAAGGCTGTTTATAATAAAAAGAATTGAATCGGGCTAATATGTCCTATTAGGGGCTTATAATATTGTTTGCATACCCCAAAGGTATGAACACGCTTTAGCGTGATTTTTAATGCACTGACAAACAAAAAACACTAACTAGCCCACAGCGGCTTACGAACATACACTTATACTCATAGCTTGGGCCCCTTATTAGAATGATTAAAAGCACTATAGGTACCACTAAATGGTTATTAAGTTTAACCTTTAGACTTTTAAAGGGTGCTCCTAAAACCGCTTTAAGGGTCATATCTCTATCGCTGCTATCCCAAGCATTGACAATGATTGCTTTTTTATTGCCTCTCAAAGTCGTCATGCTTTTGAACTCACCAACAATCCCGCAATTTTTTCCAGACACCTATTCTCAACTTGATAGAGATTCGCTAGTCATATACCTAGGTGCTATTGCTATGGTTTGTTTTATCTTATTGGTTTTTGTTAACCGAGGTGTTAAATCAACGGCAAGGTTAGGCGCAAGCCAACTGCTAATGGACGCTCAAAAAATCACAGCTATCCCAAACCAAAATAAACTGGCATTTAATGCGTACCTAAAACATTCAGAATTATTGTCTAACCTTGTTTTCGCAGCACTTGCCTTTGCCATACTGTTTTATCTATACATTGATTTAACTATTTTATTGTTAGCCTACCTAGTATTTACCAGTGTGCTCATGGCATTAATCAGTTTCTTCGGGCCGACGTTTTACAGTCGCTTGACTAAAACCCCTCAGAGTATAATTTACGGCATTAGCAATACTGGTTTTTTTACCATGTTTATATTTGTTGTGGCTGACTTCCTATATTTCACACCTCCAGCATTTTTTATAGCTCTATTCTCTATCATTTTGACACGCCGATTACTTAGCTCACTGAGTGTTTTCCTAAATAAATCAATCTCTTTAGACGCTCAAAAAGATACTATAAATGCTATTTTCTTTCATAATAAACCCCTCCTTCTCCCTACAAAAAAAAGGCAACAGAGCTTATTAGAATTACTTTCTCCTGGTTATAGAAAAAAGTGGGTAAAAGACATAATTATGGAGAGTGTTACTGACAATCCCGGCAGAATCTCAACTCAATGGCTTCAAACTCAAGAAGTTCATGTTCTTATGATAAAAGTCTTTTTAGGGCATCAGAACCGACATTTTTTAATCAAATTATTCGACAAAAACTCATCACACCTATCCACCCATGAAGCCTCGTTACTGGCTAAAAACTTAAACAGTCTTCCGGCTCTCCCTTTATTAAAGACAACCAAGGTGGCGACCTACCCATGCCATTTATTTGAAGTGACTGGGTATGAATTTATAACTAAAAAGCCTCTTCAGAATGAGGCACGCACCCTACAAAAGGAACTCCTTGGGGTTCACCTACCGCAGCCTTTACAACAACAATATAAGCGCTCAAAACAACTTTTATGGCAGCGAGTTGATGCATCAACTCTTAGCCGTTTATCTACAATAGCTACTGCAGAGCAGTCTTGTTTAATACACGAAATAAGAGACGTTTTCCCTACGATTAGGAATACAATAAAATCGTTACCATTATCACTCTTCCTTCCACCTGAGACACTCAAGCGCGGGACCTGGCTTATTGATAGCTCAGGGAAGCTATGCACCACTAGTTGGGCAAACTGGGCGATAGAACCCATCGGGTATGGTTGGAAAACGAATGAAGAGTCATTTGAAAAATTGCGAGTGGCGTTAGAGCATACCTCTCACTCTTTACCCCACCTTAAAACATTGAATTTTGACCATGTAAAGCTTGCGAGCTTGCTTTCAGCGTTTGAGAAAGCAATGGACTTCTCACAGTATCACGATGCTATTCTATTATTAAAAAAGATGTTGAAAATTATAAAACACTCGGACAATTAATAGCCTATACACTGGGCCGTAGTATCATTACCTCAAATAAACCTCATACCCTTTTACCATGCAACCAAAATATAGACCAGAAATTGATGGCCTACGAACAATCGCTGTTCTCGCCGTTATGGCGTATCACGCTGAATTCACTTTTGAAGGCATTAAGTTATTAAAAGGGGGGTTTCTTGGTGTTGATGTTTTCTTTGTTATATCCGGCTTTTTAATAACCTTAATTATTCTCAGTGAGCTTCAACAAAATAATCGTTTTTCTATCTCCCATTTCTATGAACGACGTGCAAGAAGGATTCTGCCCGCTTTATTCGCAATAATATTATGCTCGCTTCCATTTGCATGGAACCTCCTACTACCCAACCAATTGGTCGAGTTTTCAAGGTCTATACTCAGCACGCTAATCTTTGGTTCTAATTTTTATTGGGATCTAATATTACAAGAGTACGCTGCAGAATCATCTCTTTTAAAACCATTCCTTCACACCTGGTCCCTCTCCGTTGAAGAACAGTACTATATTATTTTCCCTTTCATCCTTATTCTTCTCCACCGACATTTTCAAGCCTATGCGATCACCATTTTATTTGTCGCACTTTTAATTAGCTTAGTGTTTGCTGAGAGCATGACTCTTACCGATAAATCCTTCTCTTTTTATATGCTACCAAGTCGTTTTTGGGAGCTATTAACGGGTGCGCTGCTCGCAAAGATGCACATGCTTAATGTCGGTAGACGAAAAGATTCTTTTTTCTACAAAACCATGCCTGCTTTAGGTTTGACTCTAATTCTTATATCCATGGTCTTTGTCGATATTAAGTCAAATCACCCAGGGTTTATAACGCTTACAACCATTATTGGTACAGCGCTGATCATCTGGTTTGGACATAAAGGCGAGTTTGTAACGCGGTTATTATCCACTCAAGCATTTGTTAACATTGGGCTGATATCCTACTCCCTTTATCTCTGGCATTATCCTATTTACGCGTTCGGGCGGTATATTGACCCTACCCCGTTATGGTACGACAAAGCCCTCTGGATCACCCTTACCTTTCTTCTTTCATCAATAACATACTCGTTCATCGAAAAGCCTTTTAGAAATAGTCAAAAAGTGTCTGGTAGATTATTTTTAGTCTGGTTAGGCGTAACATTAAGCATCATTCTCTCAACAACCCTGTACTGGTCAACACATCAAGGGGTTGATTCTAGAGTGAGCTATTACCTCAGCTCTGTCTTCAAAAAATCAAATAGGATCTGGGTAGATAAAGATGGCCAGAAGTGCCATTCCGGCGGAGGGGGAAGGAAACCTGCATTTCCTCTTGCTGAAAGCTGTCACTTTGAACACCAAAATGATGCCTCATACATCATCGTCGTTGGCGACAGTCATGCTGGCAGCCTAGCAGAAAGTGTTAGATTGCTAGCAAAAGAAAACTCATATAACTTTTTGCAGTTAACCAATGCTGGTTGCCCACATATTAAAGGAATTAGTACGAATAAAATTTGCTCTAAAAGGTCAAATAACTTAATTCCATTTTTAAGCTCGTTCCATGACCCTATCGTTATTTATAACTCTCGTTTGCCTCTTTTTTTAGAAATGGAGAAGTTTGATAACCTTGAAGGTGACAGGGAGGCCAATTATAAAACCATATCTAAAAAACACATTATGAAAAACCGCCCTATTAGAGAGAGGGCGCTCCTTGAAACGTTAAACGAACTTAAAAAAGTCAGTAAAAACCTAGTCATTGTTTACCCTGTTCCAGAACAGGGATTCAATATTAGGGATAAGTTATTTTCACATAAAAATGATATTAACAGCTATGCTGATTTACCAACTATCTCCACAAACTATAAAACCTTCAATGAGCGTTCTAAAAGCTCTTATGCAATACTTAATAAGGTTACTGGCAAAAACACCCTAAAAATCTATCCTGAAAAAATATTTTGCACTGAAGAAACGGGGAGGTGCATCGTCTCTGACAAGGATAAAATCTATTATTCTTTTGATAATCATGTCTCGCCCCTTGGCTCAAAGCTTATTGTTGACAAAATTGCTGAAAAATTAAATTTAAGCAGCCAACTACCGTGATTAATTAAGACCCTATACTATTAATTTAATGCCATACGACGGCTCAATATATCTTTTAAATGCATGCTCCAAACCTTTAATTTGAGCATATTTAATTAGGTAACTATTTTCAAAGGTAAAGTATGTTTATATCTAGTGATCTCGTTTTTATGGAGCTGCATAAAACCGGCTGCACTCATATCCGTGTTCTTTTGAATGAATTGTTAGACGGTGAATTTGTAGGTGGGCATAACCAAGCAAGTTCGGATTTATTTGATCAAGGGAAAGTTTTTTTAGGCTCTATCCGAGACCCTTGGGAGTGGTACCTCTCTTTATGGGCCTATGGCTGTGATAAAAAAGGAGCCATCTATAATAGTGTGACAAAAGATAGGGTAGAGAAGCCATCTTTAGTTAAGTCGAAGAAAACCCCATATGCCAAATTCATATCTCTTTTTGCTAATCATTCTAAGCATCACCATAAATGGTTAGAGACATATAACGATGTAAATGATGCAGAAGCTTTTAGAACTTGGCTAAGCATGATGCATAACCCAAAATATCGTATGGAGCTTCGAGAAGGGTATGGGGCAAGCAGCATAAGCCAAACGGCTGGTTTGCTTACATTTCGTTATTTGAAATTATTTTGCACTAAAGCTGGGGAGTTAGAACAACTTAATCACCTCTCCACACCTAGTCAAATTAGACGCTATGAAAGAGAGTTTTGTTTTATCAATCACTTTATTCGTAATGAATGCTTAGAAGAAGACCTTTTTAGGGTCTTAGGTCATTTTTCTGTCGACATATCAGCTGACAAGAAAGGTGATATTTTATTACGTGAAAAAAGAAATACCTCTTCAAAAAAATATGGTTCTGCCTTTTATTATGATAAAAAATCGGAAAAATTAGTGACTAAAAGAGAGCAATTAATTATTGATAAGTTTGGCTATATTGCGCCAAGCTTACAACAAAAAGCTTAATCACTAGCGCTTTTCTTTTAGGCCAAAGCTATCAATTTGGTCGCCTGTGTTCCTTGTATATTCCGACCTTAATTGCTTATTACTTATATCAAAGTGGCTTAAAAACATCTGACAATCGTCATCTGAACCTAAGGTAGCCTTACCTTTAAAGCTGTTTACAACAGCATGACTAAGCAGCCTTGCACGCCTCTGATTAATAAAAAAGCCTGTATATTTTAGCAGCCAATTTAAGCTCCTAACGAACTTAACCCCTTCATTACTGATAGAAAAGTTACGGCTTTGATCCTTTTCAAAAAGCGTGCTATCCATTCCCAAACAATGTAGAAAGTCCTCTACTGCATCGTTTTTATATAAAACGGCTTTATCAAATACTCTGATCTTTACCTGTTTAGCCCCAAAGTTAGATACCCAGTTCCTATAAATTGACAAGAAATCATAATAGTAAGGGAGCCTATCTTGTCGCACGATATTTGGAAAGGAAAATTGCTTATAGTTGCCTGCTCTAAGGGATGTGGAGTATAGGCTTATTGCCATTTTATCTTGCTGACGAATAAACATTATTACTTCTATATCCGTTGATACCAAGTGAAGCAATTCCATCAGTCGTTTAAACTCTTCTTTACTCTTGACCCTAGGGTGTAGCCATTCATTTGAAATAATGATTACATTACTGTCAACACGTCTAACCTCTTGAACAAACTCGTTTCGTAACCTTTTTCTAAACTCACTGATTACCTCACCTTTGGGTAAAAGTCGCTCCAGGTTTTTATCTTCATCACATGAGTATAAAGCTAGCTTCCAGTGGTTCTTTCCACCTAAGCTATTAGGGTATAACGTCGCGTAGTTTTTTTGCAGAATACCCTTGTTTTCAAAAAGGGTAGTTTGTATGGATGTCGTGCCTGTTTTCTCACAACCTATATGTAAAAAGATTTTCTTCATTTAAAATCCTGTAATCGATCGTGCCATGCGAGCTAAACTCAAATTAGATTCGCACTGTCAAATCTTTGACCCCATGTGTTTTCCAATTTAAAACTATTCGCTAAACTTCTATCAGTCTCATGTAATAATGCTTGGTTTAACATTTCTGATAAATTATCGTTTACTTTACACACATAAACACCTTTAACTGACAAACGATATGCCATTTCACCAAAGTATGTTGACAGCACAGGCAGCCCTATCGATTTATATTCGTAATACTTTATCGGATCAACCGACTCAGTTAGCATGGTGTCCTTAAATGGAATTAACCCCACATCAAACCCTTGCATTGCCTTTATTGCCTCCGCATGAGAGCAAGGGGGCATCAATTCAATATTTGAGGGAATCACTCGAGGGGGGGCATTAAAAATTGGTCCAATTATGCGCACAGTATCTTCTGGACAAAGCCTTGCTATCTCTAAAACCCACTCCCAATCAAACCAACGACCAACTGTACCAACATAGCCCAAAACTCGTTTGTTTTGGTATTTATTCTCACTTATTGGCGGCGGGGAAACAAAGGCATCAACGCCATTATGGACTAGTTTCAACTTCCCTCCCATATGGCTCCATTTCTTTTTTAGTTTGCTAGATGACACCCATATCACATTGACTCTTTTCGAAATCTCATGCTCTCTAACCTTCATCGTATCTCGAGAAAAACTCGAATAAAAGGCGGGGAAATCGTCCATTGCATCATAAAAAACAAACCGACCATCAAAGCGATTAATCACTTGTAATGCCAACTCCGTTGGTTTTCCTATCCCAATTAACGCACTGTCATCACTTATAAAGTGCTCAATTGCGTTAAATGTTTTTTTCCAAAGAAATTTATTAACCCTACCCGACCAATGAAAGGGTTCAATAGGCAAAGCAGGTGGCGTTATCGTTAAAAGCCATTTAGGGGTCGCTTTTAACGGTTGAGTTAATTTCATTGGCCAGTGCTTAAAGTCAGATACCTTAGGTAGCCTGGTTGGGTATGGGTTCACCCACAGTACATCACCGCCAGTTTTTTTATGCCACCAGTCAATTAATTTATGTGGCCTCTGCTCAAAGTCATGCCAATGCAATGGAGATAGGTATACCAGCTTCACTGACAATATTGCTCTATTAGTACTTTCACAATTCGTCCGGCCGCTTTACCATCACCATAAGGGGATACCCCTTTTGCCATTTGAGCATAAATCACTTTATCATCTAATAATTCTTGGACATTATTAACCACCTGGTCATAATCACTTCCAATTAATTTAACAACGCCTTCTTTTACTGCCTCTGGCCTCTCTGTTTCTTCCCGCAGAACTAAGACGGGCTTTCCAAGAGCTGGCGCTTCTTCTTGAACCCCACCGGAATCACTCAAAATCAAATAAGCTCGTTTCATTGCCCCGACAAATTTTTCATAGTCGAGTGGTTCAGACAATATCACGTTAGCTTGAGCACTCAGCATGTCATACGCCAATTTTTTCACGTTCGGGTTTGGGTGTACTGGGTATAAGAACTCAACATCAGGATTACGTATCGCTAACTCTTTGATAGCCCTACAAATATCACTAAAAGGTTTCCCGAAGTTTTCACGCCGATGAGATGTAATTAAGACCAGTCTTTTGCTCTCATCCAATTCTATATCTAAGTCAATATCCGTATTTACCGTCATCATTAAGGCGTCAATCACCGTGTTGCCCGTCATTACAATTTGGTCTTCACTGATGCCATCCCGAAGCAAATTCACCCTGGCACCTTCTGTAGGCGCAAAGTGCCACTGACATAATTTAGCAGTTATTACTCGATTAGCCTCTTCTGGAAATGGGTTCTGCATATCCCACGTACGTAAACCGGCTTCAACATGACCAACATCAATCCCTTGGTAAAAACATGCTAATGAGATAGCCATCACTGTTGTTGTATCTCCTTGCACTAACACTATATCTGGCTTTTCAGCCTTCAAAACATCACTCACACTGAGGAGAAGCCTTGCCGTTAAAGTTGCAAGCGACTGATTTGGCTGCATTATATTTAAATCAATGTCTGCTTTTATACTAAAAAACTTTAAGACTTGATCAAGCAAGCCCCTATGCTGTGCAGTTGCTAAAACACGCACGTTCATGCCTGGTTCTTTTTTTAAAGCCAAAATAACTGGGGCCATTTTTATGGCTTCAGGCCTGGTTCCTATTACACAAATAACTTTCATACTAATAACGTCCTAAGTTAAAGACCATCGCGCAACCTGTGTGGCACCCACTCACCCCATTTAGCTTCATAAATTTTTTTATTTGTCTTAAATAGTTTCTGCCTATCTTTTATTTTTAGTTTATCAAACGAAGCAGACAGCTCATGATGAATAAATACATCTTCCGCACAACATATTCTATAACCAAGAGCCTCTACACGCCGGCAGTAATCATCATCCTCAAAAAAACCTCGCCCATAAACCTCATCTAGCTCACCAACTTCAGTAAAAACATCTCTCCTCATCATCACACAAAAGAAAGCGGCTGTGGTTAATGGCGTACTTTTACCAATATTGTCAAAACAGTATAAAGATGACGCTGTAAGCATCTCCTCCATATTGTTATAGTTTATTTTAATTTTAGCCTCGTTCCCTATATTATTAGTTACAGGGCCAATCAAACCGATAGAGGGGTCTCGCTTCAAGTGTCCGACTAATGAACGAACCCATCCATTAGTGACATGAGTATCGTTATTCAGTAAAACTAAATACTCACCTTTAGAGACCTTCATTCCTTGATTATTTGCTGCGGCAAAACCTTGGTTTGTTTCATTTAAAATAAGCGTCCGATTACTTCCCTCTTTCGCCCATTCCAACAAATACTCTTTCGAACCATCTTCAGAATCATTGTCAACGACTATCAACTCCATATTATGGTAGTCACTATACTTATCTAAGCTTTGAAGGCATGTTTTCGTCAGAGACAGATTATTGTATGTAACAACTACAACACTAACCGTTGGCTCAGATTCGTAATTCTCCACAAAATTAACGACCTCTTTTGAACGGTTAAGCCAAGTCTGACTTTTTGAAAATAGCTTCCTTTTCTCAGCTGCTTCGGGGCTATCCCCTTTATTTAAAAAATGACTAACTGCTTCTACAAAGTCTTTCTTACTCTCAGCTGTATACAGCAAATTATCAAATTGAGCCATTTCAGGCAAATTTACTGTTACAACGGGTTTCGACGCACAGAAGTATTCATAAATTTTGACTGGGTTTGTTGCCAATGTTAATGGTTCAACGTTGAATGGTAATAAACAAACATCAAACCCATATAGGTAATAAGGAAGCTTTGTATATTCAACCTCTCCTATGAAGGTAACATTAGTAACACTCGCCAACTGTTGCTGAGCCTTTGCTGTGTCTTCACCGATCAGTAAAACACAGCAATTGGGCTCACGTTCCGCCACTAGCCGTATCAGCTCTATGTCAAACCAGCTTGCAATGGCCCCATAATAACCAATTATTTTTCGCCCTAAAGAGTCTTTATATACTTCTTCAGGAGCAGTTGAAAAATGTTCGTAATCGGCAGCATTGCGTATCAACTTACTCTCTTTTGCACGCTCCCTAATTTTTTCATCTAGCCAGGCTGAGGTTGAAATAACTTTGTCCGCTTCAGTAATCAGCCTCTCTTCTAAGCGTAATAAGTTAGCTGAACTACTGCCAAATCCCTCATGGTGGTCCATACAGTCGAATACTAAACGATTATTAGGGATGACTCTCGCCACATCAAACCAGCTTGGATGGTCTACCATCGAAATAACTTGCTTACAATCCGCCCAACCCATGACTTCTCCCACACTTATTTTAAGTTGGGATATTGATTCTTCGCTTAACCTCTCGGAGTAAATACTTGGTGCGCCTTTTGCAAAAACATTAATTTGAAAAAGCCGACCAGATGAGTCTAAGGGCTCCACATGAAAACCCGGCTTATCTGAATGAATAATATTGGACGATATATAAAAAACTCTCCTACCTAATTCAGAAAATGCTCTTGCTAAATGCTGGGGGCGCTGCATTCTAAAGTGCCAATCAATAACACCAAAAACCATATAATCTGGGGAATCACCTTGTTTATCAACATATATATTGAGCTTAGTTTGACTACTTTGGTTATTAGTACGGATGAATTTATTATATAAATGCTTGTTTATTCGCTTAACCGAACTAGGCAAAGGGACCGTTTTATACGATTTACGAAAAAAAGTAGACAACGATCGGACCGGTTTTGTTAAACGCCAAGAATTGCTTCCATACAAACTACCTAACTCCATCTCTTTTTTTGCTAACTCGAACGTTAACTTATTCCTTTCGAAGGTTAGTTCATTCTTTTTAGCTTCAAATGCCTGGCTCTCCTTTTCAAACGTTAATTTTTGCGATACGACTTCATTTTTTTTACGCTCCAAATCAGCTGTTAAATTTAACAGTGCTACTCTCTGACTTCTATTTTCTTTGCGATACACCTTTCTAATAAACTCTTGGTGACTAAAAGGCTCTGACCAACCCTTCCACCATTTATTGATCTCATCCAGTGCCTCGGGACTATTTATGCTCACTTGGTCATTAACAAGCCGAGCCAATAATTTGCTGACATCCACAACAAGCTCAGGACATTCAGAGCCAACCTTTAAATCGCTGAACAGGTGCTTCGAGTGCCTTAATGATTTATCTATGAAGCCTTCTTTGTAGTCCCCTAGATCTATTTGATTAATACTTAGACCCAGCATTTGGCCTATTCTAAACAACTCAACATCTGGAGCACTCATTAGGCGGTCATAATCCACTATGACTCGTTGACACTTCTGAGTGTAATGTAACGCAGAGATTGTGTAGTCTAACCAGAGCAAAAATGACTTGGTTGGGCTCATGCTGTTTCGAACAGATAATGATGCCTCTACACTTAATGGGTTGCGCACACAAAGCACATACTTTACATCCAAATCTAGTCGTTCTAAAACACCCAACCAAAATGCTAGTAATTTACTGGTTCGCGGATCTTTTAAACCAAAGGTAGAAGAGCCTTTGGTTTTGCTCTCAAGAAGTGACTTAGCTCTTTCAAGGTAACCTTTGGAGTTCAAGAGGCTCACATCAGCCTCTGTGACCTGTTCTACAGAGTCCCAGTCATGTTCAAGGGCCTCAAGCATTTCAATATTTAGCTGTTTAAAATCCGAGTCTTCCCAAAAACCTTTTTCATTATCATACCCTTGCTCTTGTGCTTTATCGCCTAGATTAACCCCAAGTACTTTTAACCCTCTAGTAACGACACTCGTCCCACTGCGGTGCATACCAAGGACTAACACCAAACTATTTTTTGATTTCATTAAAATTTATACCGCCATGCTTTATGCTCTTGACAACGCAACCTGAAGTTTTCTAACTTTTCTTGAAAGCCATCGATATTACTGACTCTCCTATTAAATTCATTAACTACAAAACCATGAAGCATTAGGTCACTCTGATTGCTTTCCTCAAGCGAGCTATAAGTCGCCTCACCTATCTCACTTTTAAGCTTTCTCAACCTTTCCCCCTGTTTTTCATTAGGGTTTTGCCCTATATTTTGTAGAGCATATGACAGATCAACCGTTGGAAAGTGTACTTTCATTTCCTCTTCAAAAAGAACCATACTTTCATCAAACTTTTCAACAATCCCAATCATTTCTGACCGCTTAACACTCTCCTCGACAAGCCTAAGCTCAGACAGAGTAACCTGTTCATTACATGCTTTTTTGTACGGCAACATCCTTCGACTATGAAAATCACGAATAGTAGACCCCACCTCTGGTTTTAAACGCCACTCAATATACTCTCCTATTGAAAACTTACGCGCATGAATAACCCCAGGGGTTGAATTGCAAGTTTGCTTTCTTTCAAAGTTGTATACCGACGTTACTCTTTCAATTGGGTGTCGAAACATTGTCATTACTAATAAATGAATCCCTTTAACCTCTGGGAGCGGAAAACTCAGGTGATGTGTAGAAATTGCGTTAATGTGTTCGTCATTTTCCAAGTATGGGCCAAGGTAATCTCTACCTTTTCTCATTAAGGCATCATCTCTGTGGTCAACAAAGGATGAGCCGAAACTTCTTTTTAAAGCCCAATCTATTGTTGACCCTGCATTCTTAAAAAGATGGTTATGAATAACTATCGCGTTTCTAACCTCACTTTGTGAGGCCCAACCGTTGAAATTAAAAAATTTTTTTATTATTTGGTACATAAACTCTCTAAAACTTAATACAAAACTCTGTCTTCTTTAGTATTCGCAAGCGGGCGTTCTATCTGGTCAAATTTCAAGTTCGACTCCAAAATTTATTGCCAACCTTACTCACTTTAAAAAACAAAAGAATCTATTTTAAATAGGCAGCTAGGCTTACTGCTCAATAACCATCTATACATTATAGTGTGAACTTCTTTAACTTGAACTGCTCTCGTAAGGCAGTTATTTAAAAAAGCTAAAAACTTCCCTAAGAAACTCTTATTTATAAGAAACATTGACCTAAAACCACCTTTAACGATTCCTGCAATTCACACACTAGAGTGCTCTTCCACACCATTTTGTTTTCCGCAGATTAGCATCTTTTCGGTGTTATATTATCTCAAATAATTAGGGCAACTTCTTCATTCTATGCAAAGCTATCTTTTTGATATTGATACCATGTCTCCCCAAGGTAAGTCATCAATATAGGCACTTGTCCACAGCGACCTAAGCACTCCCCGCGTTATTAAGTCACATCCATCAGGCAAAGCCTTCTTTAACTCGCTTTCAGATAGCCTCACATGTTTTTCGCCTGATAATATTGGCTGCTTGCCGGGCCCTCGGTACCCTGACTGGTGCAAAAGAAACATGCTACTTGAAATAAGGCACGGCCAACTTATTACTTAACAATAAAGAATGGGTTTAATAAATTAGCCTTATTGTAGCGCAACTCACCTTTTGTCTGGCCTTGTTCATAGGCGCTTAAGCTCATCTCTGCTTCTAGTACCACCGCATGCGCCGCTGCGGTATCCCATTCCATTGTTGGTCCTAGCCGTGGGTAAATATCTGCTTCACCTTCAGCCACCAAGCATATCTTTAAAGAGCTGCCAATTGACACCAGCTGTTTTTCTTTACTTGTTTCCAGTGCATCAATAAAAACCTTGGTTTCATCTGACATGTGCGATCGACTAGCCACAACCTTATAAGTTTTTCTTTGCATGGCGTTTCTTAAAGGCAAGGCCTCGCCATCTTTATACGCCCCGTCACCTTTTTTAGCCCAATACATCTGATCCAATGCAGGCGCATACACCACGCCTAGTACGGGTACACCGTTATAAATTAGGGCAATATTGACAGTGAACTCGCCATTCTTTTTAACAAATTCTTTCGTGCCATCCACCGGGTCTACCATCCAGAAGTAGCTCCAGTTTTTTCTATCGTCATAAGGAATGTTTTTCCCTTCTTCAGACATAATGGGAATACTCGTCTCATTTTGAGTATCGAGCGCCTTTAAGCCTTTTTCAATAATTACATGAGCCGCTTTATCGGCTTCTGTTAAGGGTGATTCGTCGGCCTTAAATTCAACCTCAAAATCTTTCTGGTAAATGGCCATAATGGCGTTTCCAGCTGTTTTTGCCAAGTTGACAATGTCTTGTACATCAATTTTGTTAAGCATGAGTTAAATGTAAGCTGTGTCTCTTAAGTAGGCAACCACTTGCTTTGCTGCTTCTTCAATAGAAATGCCATCGTTAATAACGTGTATTTCTGGGTTTAGCGGCACGTCATAGGGTGAGTCGATGCCGGTAAAGTCCTTAATTTCACCTGCTCTGGCTTTTTTGTATAAGCCCTTGGGGTCTCGTTGCTCACAAACACTTAATGGCGCATCGATAAACACTTCTACAAACTGCCCTTGCATAGCCATTCTACGCACCATTTCCCTGTCTTTTTCAAACGGTGAAATAAAGGCGGTTACGACGATAAGTCCTGCGTCGCAAAATAGATTTGCCACTTCACCCACTCGGCGAATATTTTCTACTCTATCCGCCTCACTAAAGCCTAAGCCCTTGTTTAAGCCTTGTCGCACATTGTCACCATCTAATAAATAGGTGTGCTTATTCATCCCAAATAGTAGATTTTCTACCGCATTAGCCACGGTCGATTTCCCGCTACCACTTAAACCGGTAAACCATAAAATACAGGGCTTTTGTTGCTTTAAAATAGAACGTTGTTTCTGGCTAACATGGTGCTCGTGCCAGACGGTATGAGTACTCATCGATTAAAACCCTTTTTATTGTTCACTTAACATAGTTCTTTTTGACATATTTAACAATGCTGGCAACGGCCTCATCCACACTAAGTTTTTCGGTATCGATCACTATTTCGGCGCGTTGTGGCTGCTCATATGCTTCATCAACTCCAGGGAAGTTTTTAAACTCACCCCTTAATGCCTTTGCATACGCACCTTTGTAGTCGCGCTGTTTGCAGGTTTCAATATCCGCTTTAACATAAACCACAATGTTATTCTTAACCATGTCACGGATGGCTTTTCTGGACTGCCTATAGGGTGAGACGAAAGAAGCCACGGTTGAAATTGAGTTATTTTGCAGGGTACAAATCAAGTTGCCGATTCGGTGCATATGACGATTCCGGTCTTCTCGGCTATAACCAATATCTGGAATAAGGTCACGAATATCCTTTGAATCGAGTCGCTCTAAAGGAATGTGTAACTTATCTAGCTCATCGTACACTTTATCAGCAATGGTTGTTTTACCGCTAAGGGGCAAGCCCGTGAACCAAAGGTTGAAGGGCTCTATTTTCTGCCGACCCCAACGAACTTTAAACCACGCCCGCTCATGAACCCAAAACAGTCCTATTTTCAGTGCTGTTTCTATCGCCCCTGCGGCAACCGCTAGGTCTAAGCGGTCAAAGAAAAGGTAAACAATAAGAATCGTTGTGGTGGTCGCTATGACTCGCCAGGTAATACCTTTGACGATAGAACGTTTATTGGTCTCTTGGTACATACTTCTACTCTACGTCCTATCGCTAGAAAATTTAATTACATATTCACGTCTTGCTTTCGTCGGCCAGGCTGTGTTTTTAAGCACGCCTTTTTTAATTTAATTGCACCGATAATATTTGCCCCTTGTTCTATTGGGCTTCCTGCATCAGCGCCAACCTACGCCTTGGTTCCTTTTGATTGCTGTAGAATTTGTGCCATTTTGAGCTTTTTTGTAGGTTGGACTGTGTTTATCAGCCCAACAAACCGCTTTACGATAACAACTCATCTATTGGCCGACAACCCCACTCAGGAAAATGCAGTCTAACCAGTGCATTTAAATCTTTTTCGAAGGCAGTGTATTCACCAACCTTGGCGAGCTGGATGGCTTCACTGGGTGCTTTTAAAATCATGCCTGCCGCTAAGGTTGCATGGGTATATTTATCAATAACGATAAAACTACCGGTTCCTTTAACATCCGAATATGGATCAAACGCAATAACTTGGTTTAATGATAGTTGGCATTGTCCAATTTCATTCAGTTGCAGCTGCTCAGCACTTGTTTTCTCGAGAGAGTTAACATCAACCTTGTGGTCAATTTTATTAAACCGCCCTGGCACAACATTCGACGCACGTTTAATTAAGTAATCCACTCCTGGTTGCATGGCTGTTTCATTCATCCAAACAAGATTCACCTCGAACTGGTCGGATAATTCAGGCCAATCATCGCTTTTAACGATCATATCACCACGGCTAATATCCACTTCATCTTCAAGCGTTAAGGTAATGGCCATCGGCGCAAAGGCTTCGCCAACGTCCATATCACTTTCATTAACCGCTGGCTGAATAACCTGTTTAACCACCGAGGTTTTTTGTGATGGCAGCACAGTAACACTATCACCTACTTTAATGCTGCCCGCTGCGATCGTGCCACAGAAGCCCCTAAAATCCAGGTGTGGTCGATTAACGTATTGCACGGGCAAACGGAAGTGGTCTAAATTCACTGTATCGCTCAACGGAATGCTGTCAAGCTGCGCCATTAACGGTCCATCTTTGTACCAAGCCATAGGTGCACTCGCGTTCACCACGTTATCACCCGTTAAGGCAGACACCGGCACAAATACTGGCTCATCAATACCAATTGAGCTTACAAATGCGGCGTACTCTTCTTTTATTTCGTTGAAGCGTTGCTCACTAAAATCAACCAAATCCATTTTATTAACGGCAACAACAATGTGCTTAATACCTAATAAACTGGTGATATAACTGTGCCGACGGGTTTGTGTTTGCACGCCATAACGCGCATCAATCAGGATAATGGCTAAATCTGCGGTCGATGCACCGGTTGCCATATTCCGTGTGTATTGCTCATGTCCAGGGGTGTCGGCAATAATAAATTTACGCTTATCGGTGGCAAAGAAGCGGTATGCCACATCAATGGTAATGCCCTGCTCTCTTTCTGATTGCAAACCGTCAACAAGCAAGGCTAAGTCAATCGCTTCACCGGTCGTACCATGCTTTTTAGAATCCTTATTAATCGCTGCTAGCTGATCTTCAAAGATCATTTTACTGTCATGTAATAAGCGGCCAATTAGTGTACTTTTGCCATCATCTACGCTACCGCAGGTAATAAAACGCAATAATTCTTTGTTTTCGTGTTGCTTTAGGTATGCCTCAATATCCGACTCAATCAGATTATTTTGCTCAATAGCCATTAAAAGTACCCTTCCATTTTTTTCTTTTCCATTGACCCAGACTCATCATGATCAATCATTCTGCCTTGACGCTCTGATACCTTGGTCAACAGCATTTCTTGAATAATTTCAGGTAAGGTTTCAGCCGTTGATGCCACCGCACCTGTTAAAGGGTAACAACCCAAGGTTCTAAAACGCACCTTTTCCATCACCGCTGTGGCCCGTAGTTCTTCAGGCATACGGTCATCATCCACCATAATCTTAGTACCGCCGTATTCAACCACTGGGCGCTCTTTGGCAAAGTATAAATCGGGAATAGGAATACTTTCCAAGTAAATATATTGCCAAATATCAAGCTCCGTCCAATTTGACAGGGGGAATACTCGAATTGACTCACCCTGCTGATGGCGACCATTATAGGCATCCCATAGCTCGGGGCGCTGCGCCTTTGGGTCCCAGCGATGGTTTTTATCACGGAACGAATAAATACGCTCTTTTGCTCGAGATTTTTCTTCATCACGCCGAGCACCGCCAAAAACAGCATCATATTTATATTTATCCAACATCTGGCGTAAGCCCTCTGTTTTCATAATATCGGTATGCATAGACGAACCATGCACGAAGGGGGAAATATTCTGCTCATCACCTTTGGGGTTGATATACACTAATAATTCCATGCCAACGTCTTTAGCGCGCTGATCACGGAACTCAATCATTTCTTTGAATTTCCATTGTGTATCAACGTGCACCAAAGGGAACGGCGGTTTTGCCGGAAAAAAAGCTTTTTGCGCCAAGTGCAACATCACCGATGAATCTTTGC